>MDTC01103292.1_pt1 | contig 28015 bp, 37 predicted proteins | sample 811181 | NCBI WGS metagenome assembly MDTC01 (sample SAMN05326644, study PRJNA326480) | marine metagenome | isolation source: seawater | place: Pacific Ocean: North | collected 2011 | reverse complement strand
GTTGGTGTAGTAGTTGTAGTCGTAGTTGTAGTTGGTGTAGTAGTTGTAGTCGTAGTTGTAGTTGGTGTAGTAGTTGTAGTCGTAGTTGTAGTTGTTGTGGTTGTATCACAGCAACATAATCTTAGATTGTCTGGTTTGGCATGTTTAAATTTTGTTAATGCTTCATGACCGAATTTTAATATACCGCCACGAATAATATCTCGAAATAAAGACATAACAATTCTATTTAAAATATATTATGTGGATGGAACGTATTTTCAACATGTACATAGTATTTTTCTATATCGAAGTATTCTAAAGTACTGACAACTCTTTTAATGTTTTTTGTATAAACCTTTATATTTGAAATCTCTAACCAGGGTATTGGTGGATAAAAAATATTTAACTTATGATTATATTGTTTTATCGAAAACCGAGGACCTGCATTATTATGTTCTATATCTATAGCAAGATTCTTATTGAAGTGTATGTGTTTTTTATATATATTGTATCCTAAATTTATTGCTTTATAGTTATATAAACCTATATTATGCTGCCCTGTATAATTAGCATAAATAATATCATATGTTTTACAATTAGCTAACACATCTAAAATTTTAGATTTATGACTAGGTTTAATAATAGCTGTGTCGTGTATTAAAAGAGAATAATCTGTTACCTTTATCAACCCTGCATTCAAAAGTTCTTTACAAGCTATAAAAAAAGAATATTCATATATTTGTTTTGGTATATTCACTCTATATAAGTTAATATCATATTTTGACAAATATATCTTATCTATATACGTATATATACAGCTAGTATCTTGACTAGATAAAAAAATATCTTCTGAGTCAATACCATGAATAATCATGCTATTTAACAAATGTTCTAAAGGTTCTTGATATAACCCTTTAACCGTAGTTATTACGTACTTAATTCCCATGAATCCTATTTTCTAGCACCAGTGTATCCATATATACATTACACCACACATACTGATGAAATAAAACTAATAATGTTTATTGTATGTGTTTTTTAGTTATTTGCCAAAAATTTTCGCTATTAATAGGTTCATATCTTATATTCTTATCTATACAAAATTTATTTAAACCTAATCTAATACCTGGCCACCCCGGATTATTGAGATCATCACCAAACATAATACCATTATTTTGTAAAATTGACCAAGCATCATTCAGGTCATTATATGTACTCACAAGGCCATTATCACCATCTACGTATATGAGATCAGCTGAAATATCATGCATGTCTAACCAGCTGCAACCGTGATGAAATGTATTACATAATGGGATTATGGTATCTTCTAGTTTCTCGTGTAGAACGTTTGCTAAAAAATGATAATAAATCGTGGGTTGCCCATGAATCGACATAAGACGTCTTGCTGGATCTTCATCATGTAGTCCTATGAACTCTAAAGAACCAAGCCATGTATCAATACAAATAATTTTTGTATCTAAATTATGTTTTTTAATTATATGTCCCATAGCTATAGCTGAAGCACCAAGCCAAGATCCAAGCTCTACTATTACAGATGGCTTCAGGGTTGTTATGTATTCTTCATATAAAATTGGATCAGTATTCCAACCTATAATTTTATGCTGGTATTTTTTATAGTCAAAATTTTTGTATATGTTATATCCATGTAGTAATTTCATATAATCATGCATTGTCTTTTCCTTTATGGCAATTAAATATATAAAACCATAACCTTTCACAAAAATGACCAGCTTCAGGGTTTATATCACCAAGTTCTTTATCTATAATATTAAGATAAAATATTTTATCCCTACTTAATATACATGTTTTTGATACACCAAAATTTGCGCCTATATATATTTTATTATCATATGGCAAAACAGTTGAACTTATATATTCTCTCATGAAAGTAAAACAATTATATTGTGATGGTTTACACAAGCTATTGGCCCAATATGATATCTTACCGGTTAACATCTCATAATATATACTAGCAACCATATAATTTGGAGTATGGCTATAGTTGACTGTTAAGTTATCTATCCAAGATATTATCTCTCTTATACCAACATGTGGAGTTCCTTGTAAAAAAATCACACCATCAGATAAATTATTATAATTTTCGTAACAAAACCTTAAGTATGTTTCAGATTCTCTACCTATATTAGGTCTATAATTATGTATAATTTTTGGATTTAATTGTTTTATTTTTTTATCGTTTATCTTGTTAGGTTCACCCTTACTGTATACAAAAATTTTATTAATTTTATTGGATTTTATCTTTTTTATCCAAGTAATATCTTCATTATAATGGGCGACGACTATATCTAGCATTTTATTTTTGATAAATGTCGTTAAAAAAACCTTTAAGGCCAATTGGATTAATAACGTTTATTTTTATTTCAGGAGATTCTTCATATACGAACTCTTTAAATTTTGACCAACTATTTAATAAGTATGATAGATTACTTTTCCTATTATTTGGAACAAAATGCTTAGATCCGCTAATATCACATCCGACAATATTAATTTCTTTAAACCCACAGAACAAAGCAAACTGCATGCATATGAATATAGTAGACCCTCCACCATCTCCAAACCAAAATTTTTGAATATTTTTCCTAAAACAGCCTTGTTTCTTAAGTATAGAAAAAGGACCTTGACAATCATACCATAAAGCATTAGAGTCTATAGCTATTTGTTGTGAGCAGCCAAAACTTGGATCTTTTAAAAAAGTGCCCATAAATTTTTGCATTTTAGGCTTATAGGTAATAATTTTATTTTTAAGTTCTTTACTAGCCCACTTACAATCATTGAAAAAAAAGTAGTCGAAAATAAATTTTTCTAAAAATACACCACTATTACACCCTATATGAACAGCCTCATCTATCGGCTTATAGTCTAGTAATGTTTTTCCAGTGCCACAAACTACTGCAATATCATTTTTATGTTTATTTTCATATCCATAAAATGCATTCCAGTTTAATTTAGAGTATTCATGCATATTAGCTATAATATTTTTTCCAGTATTCCCAGTCGTTTTCTTCTTCTTCTAACTTATGTTTTTTAAATTCAACAACTTCTTTGTGTTTAAATTTTTCATCAGCATATTTTTTAGGTTTTATCTTTTTATTTTTACTACGAACAGATTTGTTTTCTTCTGATTCTATACTCATTTTAGAGGGCCTTTAATTGAAAAGTTTTCTCCATTTAATTTGAGATTTATTTATTTTTATAGAGTTTTTTGGATATAATTTTATTGATTGGTGATCAATGCTTGATGTTTTTAACCACGGATATGGAAGATAAATCATTTTATCATTTTTTTCGTTAGATAAAATTTTAGACCACCATGAGAAACTACTATTAGAAATAATACCATGTCTACATAAGTACATAATATAGAATTCTTGATATACGTCAAGTTCTTCTACGAAAAAACATTTCTCTAGAAAAATATTATTTTTAATTGATTGAAACTCCTGCTTAATCTTTTGTATATTATCGCTAATAATAAAAAGATATTTAGGTTTAATTTTTTCTATAATATATTCAAAATAATTTATATCTAGAATGTCATAAAAGTTTTGCAAATTTTCATAATCACCTCTTCTAGCATGAATGCAAGCAGTATCTTCTAAATTATTAGTTTTTATTTTATCTTTTATGTATTTAAAAGATTTATTAAGTATTATTTTATTTGGTCTTAATTCTTGTCTTATTTCTGGTAGTAATTTTTCATAGTAAGATAAGTTTTGAAAAAATCCTATAAGATTTATATCCTTTTGGTCTAAAATATTTGCATCAAAATTGAAAGCGTCTTTTTCTACATATTGATTACTGTCAAAAGTATCAGTTTTTTTATAACTCATTGAATTAGAATCGAAGAAATTTAAGAAATGACTATCAGGATTTACAAAAAATGAACTATCATGTAAAATAGAAAGAACTTTACATAGAGAATATTGAAAAATTTGATTACCAAACCTACCATAATTTCTATGACCTAAAGATGAACAACTAATCATTGAAAAATAAAACATGTCCTTCAGGTACGGCTGAAATAATTAAGTTTTTATCTTTATCGAAGATATATAAATTTTTAAACAATCCAGGCATAGGATCTTGATTTAATCTCTGAGTAGAAACTTCTATATTTAATCCTGCATTTTTTATATGTTCTGTAACATCCTCATAGCAGCCATAATAAGCACTAATAATTTCTATATTATTAATGTCTTTCATACGTTTTATTATATTGTTATTATTTTCCCTAACTCTATCTAAAAGGGTCATTTTATTCTGTAATCCAACTGTATAATTAGCATGAAACATAATTAGCTCGTGACTAACTGTAAAATCTTGACCAGACCAATGTCTGTGTTGGAAAGAAATGTTTAAAAATCTATCAGATAGAAATTTTGCATTTAATATTTTTATGTTCTTATTAATAGCTTCTTGATCACAGGCGTATAAGTCGTATTTTTCTTTAAGTAATTTAAAAAATGATTTAGTATTTTTATTAATTCTACATATAAAGAATCCGGCACAATATTCACGACCAACGCCTTCTTGAAAAGCAATATCATAATCACCAAGCTCTTTTATGCATTCCTTAATAAATGGGCTATAAAACTCAATATCTACATCTGACCATATAAAAAATTCATCATCTGTATTTATTGCTTTATCATATATTTCTATCTTCTGACGCATGGATTCTTTCCACCCGTCTGAATAATATTCCCCTGTACTGCAAACCTGTCTTTGTTTTTCTGATATTATTTCTGCTTCTGGTTCCAATTTCCTAATACTCTTCTCAAAATACTCATCATGTAAAAATTGATGAGACTTTGATACCATTGTGTATATTTTCATCTTGACTGTCCTATGTCCTATAACTATATTTATACAGATGGGTGGGTATAATACCTATATACTACTCATCTGATACACTAACAGTATCAACATCCAACTCAACTCTAATTGTATAAATTTTAGTTAAAACTTCTGATCCTCCGGTTGTTTGAACCGATGTGCTTGTTGATATTGTCGTTTTTTCTGGTCTATCAGCAGATGCTGTGCTTGCCCACTGATCACTAAAGGCTTCACAAAAGTTATACACTAGATCCCTTATATCTCCTGTGTCTGGCTCGGTAGCAGCTTCTGTAATACTATTTAAAGCAGTAAAAGGTATTGTAACATCAGATGCTGAATTTGTCAAACCTGGAAACCAACCAGAAGGTGCTGGAGCGAATGCCATTTTAATTCTCCTATTTTGAATAAAACTTGAACTTTATATACTATAATACACTTAAAGTTAAATAATTGGATTTATTATTCCATACCCTTGATATTTCTTAGTTTTAAATTTTTCATTTTTTATATCAATAGCGTGTTTTTTTAGAATATCATATAATGCTTTTTTATCTAACTTTTGATTGTATTTTTGCTTATAATAAGACATATAAAGAGCAGCTACACCAGCAGCGAAAGGATTACTCATGCTAGTACCACTCATTAAAGCATATTTACCACCTGGTATTATACTCATTATATTATGACCTGGAGCTAAAAAGTCAAGACTAGGACCACTGCATGTAAAATTAGTTCTATTTAGATTTTCATCTATAGCGCCTATACTAATTGTTTCTGGATATTTGGCAGGAAACATAATGTCTACACTGGGTCCAGAATTTCCTGCTGCACAGAATATTATACAACCTTTATCAGAAGCTTTCTTAACAGCTCTTTTTACTAAAGGAGAAGAACCTCTTGAACCAAGTGACATAGTGATTATATCAACATTTTTTTTAGCAGCATAATTTACAGCCTTAGCAACATTAGTTAAATTTCCACTACCATTTTTATCTAAAGCTTTTAGCGCCAATATCTTTGCGTCGGGTGCTACACCAACCATTCCTTTATTATTGTCGCAAGCTGCTATAGTACCAGCTACGTGAGATCCATGACTATTGTCGTCCATTGCGTCTTCTGTGTCGTTTATAAAATTATATTGACCATCTATATTACTTTTTATATCTGGGTGGTTAACATCGCAACCTGTGTCTATAACAGCCACTCTGATACCACGACCAGTACTCTTAATCCATTGCTTATCTACATTGAATTTTGTAATCTCCCATCCTTTCATTTGAGGATCATAAGGAGAAAGACCAAAAAAATCTTCAGTTTTGAAAGGTAATAAAGAAACATTATCTCGCATTATCTTGCTCCATTATAGTTTGTATTATTTTTTTAGTTTCATCTATCCATTCTATGTAATCGCTTACTCTTGTACTACACCCAACATCACCATAATCAGAGTCACTTTTTCCATCTGTTGCGTAAATATATGAGTGAATACCTGCTAACTTTTTATCTATAAATAATCCACCACCACTATCTCCCGGACATATTAGAAATTCTAATTCTGTTTTTTTTGATGTGTGAACTGAATATTTTAGTATATTTTTATCTACACCATCAATGATATTAGAACCAGCTCTCCTAGTATTATCGTACTTACTTATCCATCCACTATTAAAATTTCCATGATGCCCCCAGCCGGATAGACCACAGACTTTATCTACCTCGTCTGTATCAGTATATAGTTCTGGATAAAAGTCTAATTTAATTGGTTTTTGTAATCTTGCAACAGCTATATCATTATATCCTATATTTTTAGGGTCGTATTTTGCATGAATAGCTACAAGATAACATGGATAAGCTTTGTTTTTATATAAAACATGTTGCGTTATAGTATCTGCAACAATATGCGCAGCAGTTAATATATGATATTCATCTATAACAACACAAGACGCTCTAAATTGACTATTCATTGAGTCGCCCATAACTCCAACGATAGGCAGTACACACTCGTATTTCTTGCCGTATTCTACATATTTAGCGTCAGAAACTGAAGGGTCGATAGTTCCGCAATAAGCCTGAACAGGTATGAGCAATAGAAGTGCTAAAACAAGGTATTTCATCAAATACCCCTTTCATTATTTGAAGGGTTTATTTTTTACCTTATTATAATACACCTTAGAATCTTCTATTACATTTACATTCCAACTTTTATAATTCATTAAGTGGCCGAAAAGAAAATGACAGTACTTATCGCATAAAGTAATAAGATTATCTGGATCTAACTCTTTAGAAGGATCTAAATGAACCGGCACAATATGATGCACTTCCGGCCTTTTGCATGACCCACAAGCCTGACAACAAGGTTGTTTTTCTATATGTTTTTTACGCAATGCTGCCCAACCGGGAGATCGAACAGCATAACGAATTTTTTTATTAAAAGGCCACATTAGTCTAAAATAGAAGCCGCTATAAGGCATCCTTTAGATACTGAGTGCAGAGGGTCTTCTGCATGCTTTACTTCTTCAATAGGTAAAGGGAACTCAGCTTCGAGTAATTTTTCATTCAGTTTTTCTACATAACCGTCTGCTCTTGATGTACCACCAGCAACAACGATTCTAATTGGATCTTTAAATTTAGGAAGGGCTTTATGCCCAGACAAAGCAGCCGAAAGTTGTTTAGCTGTATATTCTATTAATCTTTCATAATAAGAAGCTACTGCTCCAAGTACTGCGTTTTCGTTAGGCTCTCCAACCTTAAAACCACCTCCCTCTTTTTCTACTTGAACAACACTGTCAGGTTCTCCTGTTGCTACAGCACTCATACGATCAACCCAATCCCCAGATTTTGTTGTGCTAAACACTACAGTAGGCTCACCATTAAGCATAACACATACATTTGTCATACCAGCTCCGCAACTGATCCCGATACCAGTATAGTCACTAGATTCTAATTCTGCATAACATAATGCTTCCGCTTCGTTAATAGCTCTAGCATCATAACCAGTTTCTGCAAGTATAGTTGTAACTACATCTTCATGATATCCAACATCAAAATCATCATCTTCTTGATCAACTGGTTGAGCAGGAACGCAGAATACTAATTTTTCACCGGGTTCAGATGCTTGTCCGACTACTTCTTTTAGTATATAAGCCAGAACTCTTTTGGCTTCTTTTTCTTTGACTGATACAACCCCTCGATACATAGGTCTTCTGGCAGCTTCGTTTCTTTCGACTGCTTTTTCTATTGCGTCTTTACCGAGAATAATAAATGAGCCATCAGTATCTTTGACGAATACTTTACCAGCCAGACCCTTTTCTATCATTTTTGTGGCGATTGGAGTCGTTGGTTTGATTACATAAAAAGCATCTCTAAAATCTTTAAATTTTATATTATCTCCTTCATAAGAAGATAAAACTATAAAACTTGTACCTACATCTAAGCCTTTACTCATATCATTTACCCTTCATATTTTTCAGTTTATTGATGGCTTTCTGAGTATTATCTTTTTTACTGGTTGTATTACCCAGTTCTTTATTACTCTTGCTCATACTATCTGTAGATACACCTAAAACTATCTTTTTATCGTTTATATCTATTTTTACAGACTTTGGGTCTTCTTTATTATTTTTATCAAAAAAACTTTTAGGTTTCTGAGAATTATCTATATTATTCTTATTTAAGATATATTTTTCAAATAATATACCAAATGTAAACATAAGAAACAATAGTATAAATACCATCATTTGTTCTAACATATTATATCTCCTATAAATATTTTATAATTATATAATACACTATTTCAATAACTTGCTAATTAATTCTAAATCATCATAAGTATCTACCTGAAAACTCCTACGTATTGGCATCTCAACTATGCCAGTATTCCCATGATACCTAAGATTATTTTTTAGCAAGCTATCTTTAGTTGTTATATATAAAGCCCCATTCTCTACCCAATTTTCTTTACATTGTTGTCTCATTGGTCTAGCATGAGGATTCCAGCCATCTGGTTTACCTTCTATTGTCCATCGAGGAATCCAATGTTCTTTATACGCACTGAATACGGAGTCATATTGACCCATCATCTCTATACCCTTATTTATATCTTCTGGTAGTAATAGGGGAGATGTTGGCTGAATAAAAACTAATATATCAAATGCAAAAATTCTACAAAAATGTATCAATGCATCTTCACTTTTGCTTGTATCACCTGATATACTATCTGGCCTAATAACTACTTTGGCTCCAGCATTTCTTGCGCATGACATAATATCTTCATCATTGGTACTAATAAATACATCGTTAGCTTTAGATTTCTGAGCAGCTTCTATCGTGTATTGTATTAGAGGTTTACCATTGATATCAATAATATTTTTTTTTGGTATACCCTTGCTTCCACCTCTGGCGAGTATGACTGTTTTTATTTTCATTATTCTGATTTATAAGTGATGTCTTTATTTAATGTAGATATATATTTTTGCATTCGTGGTCTATTCCACCAAAGATCATTATTTTTATTAATATCTTTAAGTAAAAAATGTAAGTCTTTATTAGTAAAATATTTATTAAAATTATTTAATAATGATATCTCAGGCACTTTAGAAAAATTAATATCATCAATTTCCCATAATTTAATCATCATATCTATTGGTCCACATTGCATGTAATCAATCATATAGCAATCAAAATTATCTATTTTTTTATAACAATGCCTTCCTATAAAATTCAATTTATCAAAATTTATTATATCAATAAGCTTATCTGGATTAGTCGCATAAAGATCGCTCCTTAACTTAATGCATTTGTTAAACCCTAAGTTTTTTGCGATATATAGTCCGTTTAAAGTGCTAATTTTTTGTAAATTTATATTATGATGACCAAAAACACGAGGGATTTTACTAAAAATAACAGTATCTTCTTTAGTATATTTATCTCTTTTTATATCATTTATCCAAGTGGAAAAAATTAAATTATGATTTTTCCAACAATCTCTATGTCTTTTAATATTATCACTAGGACCTTGTACAATAATACATATATCTTCGTTATTCATATAAAAAAACCTAAATAATCAGAACATATTCCGTAAACTTTTTTATTTTCTATAACTCGCTTAGTTTCTTTCTTGCTCTCACAAACTATAACACTATTACTAGTTATGTTTTTTCCTGGGTACGTCCAAATAAATTTTTTTGAAGTTAAAGTGAAATCATCTGTCTGATGCCAGAAATAATTTAAATTTTCATATTGTTGCATAAATCTTATGGCCTCTAAATTTTTACAATGTAGCCATAATGACTCTTTATGATTAATTAAAAACATATCGCTAATTTCATATAACGGTTTATCATGGCCTAAGTATAATATATTATTTATTAATCTTAAATCTATTTCTACGTCGTAGCCTTGCTTTATACAAAAAGCAACTTGATCAGGGTGATTTTCTTTTTTTGACATACCATGAGTATTTCCTCTGTGACTTATATATTTCATTTACTTCTTTCATGCAAGATAAAATCTTTATAATATATTGTTTTAATTTTTTCAATATTATCATTTGATATTAGAATATTTTCTGAAGATGACATATTAAGTTTAGGCATATTTCGATATACGTTAGAAATATTTTCAATATTAATAATTAATTGTTTTTTAAAAAACCAAAAAATATCGGGAATAAAATCACTTTGAAGAAAAAAATGATGAGGTTCTGATATAAAATTTAATTTAGAAAAATTATTTAATACTATATCACCTATATCTTCGATTATATTAATTTCATTATGTTTTATTTTAATAATATTCTTAAGCCATTCATGCCCATATTGTTTTCTTGTTCCATTCACAAAATAATGAGATAATAAAGATTTGAATCTTTTAATAGGATCTCTCGTTATGATCATACCTTCGTTATATATAGATAAATTTTGTTTTAATATCGGTATCTTATTTTTAAAATATTTCTTACATACGAAACTAGCATTTTTAGGCACTTCTACCCAAAGTGTTTTTGTTTGAAAACTTTTACATAAACTCATATCCCATAGATACGTAAACTTGTTGCAGTAGGTGCAATTACATGAATTTAGATTTTTTATATCTGTACTTTTAATCATTTGCCTGCTTGCGATCTATAAAATTATTTAAGTCTTCTGGAGTGCCTATTCCCCACATTTTATCTACATGAAAAATAGATATTTTTTTATTATCAGCTATTGCTTCATTAAATACAGGACATACATAAAATTCATTATTATATCTTTTATTTAACTTAATCATTTGCTTAGCGTATTTAACATAATCTGAACCCTTTTTCCAATAGTAAACTCCTACTGTTGCTATATTTGATATTGGGTTTTTTTCTGCTACTTCATTTACAAAACCAGTTTCTTTATCTATCTTAACAAAAGACCATTTAGGATGTGTTGATTCAAATGTTAATATGCCAGCATCTACATTTTGTTCTTGCATTTTATACATAAATTTGCTTGTATTCCATTCCACATATTGATCAGAGTTAGCTATAATTAGAGGATTGTCATTATCTATTTCTTTTTCTGCTAACAATGTGGTACACGCTGCCCCATCAGTGATACCATCAACTTCTATAACCTTAGGATTTTTTGTAATAATACTTAATAATGAATCTAAATTATATTTTAGTCTATGATTTTTTTGAACAATAAATATATGATTTGCTTTAAAGTTTAAATTATCTACAACTAACTGTATCATTGGCTTATTGTCTATTTCTATTAGAGGTTTAGGGAAGGTATAGCCTGCTTGATCAAACCTACTACCTGCACCAGCCATAGGGATTAAAACATTTAGATTAGTATCTTCCCATTTTATATTCTGTTTCATGATTGTATTCTCCGTTTTAATTTTTTTTGAAATATTTTCTATTGTAACTTCATCAGGGCTAGATACACGGTATACATTAGCTCCAGAAATTTCAGCAGCTTTTAATCCATTAGGGGAGTCTTCAACAATTAGGGTTTCATTTGGTACAGTTTTGAGGATTGACATAGCTTTCCAATAAATTTCAGGATGAGGCTTGGATGTGGATACATCTTCATTTGTTAAAATTAAATCAAAATACTCGATAACACCAATTTTTGATAGCATAGTATATACTGATCTTCTAATAGAATTAGAGCAACATGATATTTTATAATTTTGAGATAAATAATAAAAAACTTCAACTAACCTATTATCTTTATGTAAAGACTCGAATTTTTGCAAAGTTATACGTTGTTTAAGATCCCATATTTTTGTATGTAAATTTACTGTTAGTCCTCTGTTTTCTGTAAGTAGTTTTAATTTTTCATAAGTTTTCAATCCATCATATTTTCTATAATGATCTTGTTTTGATATAATATATTGCTCACCAGCTATGGTATATAAGGCTTCATTCAAAGCATCATAATGCATATCCTTAGCTTTTACTAAAACCCCATCTAAGTCGAAAATAATATGCTTAATCATTATAATTTTTTCTTTAGTATATTTAATATTTTATCGCAAGAGTTGCCATCACCATATGGGCAAGATTCATTTACTATTTCTATTTTGGTGTTTTTAAAAATTTTATACAAATCCTTTGGAGATTGACACAGTGTAGAGAACGTCCCAAGACCTTCTTTTCTTTCAGTTGTTGTCCGACAAACTATACTCTTTTTTTGCAAAAATGAAGACTCTTCTTGAAGGCCCCCGCTATCAGTTATTAATATACTACATTTAGCAATTATATCTATACATTTATTATAAGACAAAGGATCTATTACTTTAACGTTTTTGAATACATATTTATATTTTTGTATTTTATTATTTGGATGCATAGGAAAAATAAATTCTAAATTTTTATACATAGTTGCTATGTCCTCAATAGCTACAAACCAGTCTTTAATTATTTTTAAATTTTCTCTCCTATGTAATGTTATTAAAACCTTGTTTTCTAAAGTTGGTTGAATATTTTTTAAATTATCTAAAACTGTGTTACCAACTAAATAAGTTTCGCCAGAATGATAAGACTTTATATTATTTAAATTTTCTTGAGTTGGGCATAGATGTATATCTGCCATATTGCTAATAGCAATTCTATTAAACTCTTCTGGATAGGGATGATTAATATTTCCTGATCTAAGTCCAGCTTCTAAATGTATAATTGGTATTTGTCTATGAAATGAGGATAAAGCTACAGCAAAAGCAGAGGTTGTATCTCCTTGAATTAATGTATGTGTAACATTGTGAAAAATTGGATTAATCTTACTTAGTATAGAAGATATTATTGAATCCAACCTGTTTGCTGAATTATCTATATTAATATATATGGGGTTATATTCAGTAATAAATTTATCTATTAACTCGTTATGTTGCTTAATATATAATAGTTTATAATCAATATTATTTTTTATTTTGTCAATTAATGGTTTAATTTTTATCCATTCTGGTCTTGTCCCGAAAGCTATTAATAGCATAATTTTAAACCTTTATTCTATATTTTTTACTGTATTCCACCCGTTATCAATAGCATGTTCTACGCAAAGATTTCTTTGACTAAAAAAGGTCTTGTGAGACACTACTGTATTTTTACTAGTTGCAACTCTGTCTCCACCCAGCTTAATAGGTTCCAAAGATCCATGCAGAGACTTATCATTTTTAGGATGAGGAGGGCAGTAAGTATTAATTTTACCAAATTTTTGAGCCAAATATGAAAACTGTATATCTTCTCCGTTATCTAACATAAAAGGTTTTTCAAACCACATATATTTCAACCATTCACTTTTAAAAAACCATGCATGACCTACTAAATCAACTCTTTGTATCTCCGTATTCAAACTGGGCCACCCAGCTCTAGTATGATTTCTATATACTCTAGAATTTAAAATTACACCAGCAGATCCTAATATACCGTTACATTGATTTATAGAACTTAAACAATTTTCAAACCATCTTTTTCCAGGAATTGTGTCATCATCAAATACTGCTATATAATCACTTTGTGATAAGAGGGCAGCAGAAAACCTACCATAAAACTTCCAATTAAAATTATTATCAAATGTTTTATCAACATCAAAACTCTTTAAGTCTACTTGCTCATTATCCTGATGTAGATTTCTCCATAACCAAATATCTGTTGTTTTAATTGTTTGATTCCTAATTGATTCTATTTGTTTTTTAAGATTTTGAGGTCTTCTGTATAAATTTAATATAGTTGTTATAGTCATAAGCTTTTGTATATTTCTATATATTCTTCTGCAATATCAATTGGATTCCAGTATTTCTTCATCCACTCTCTAGAATTAACTCCTTTTTGCATAATATAATCTATACCTTTATTTTCAACCAAGTTTATTAATACGTTCTCTAGCTCTTGTATTGAACACGACAGGAATGGGTGTCCATCCGACTTGGCTACATTTTTTATTACCTTATCAACCCCATCGCTTATTTTACATATAGTCAAACACCCCAAGGATAAACCCTCTAATCCAGATCTATGATATGATCCTGTCATCACTTCGTCTATAATTATATTGCATAAAGATTTTCTCTGCCTACACTCTCTGTAACCGATTCCATGAATCACATCTATATCAATTTTTTCTTTGTATTTTTCTTTAAGTTTTTGCAAAATTGTCGTTGTTTGCCTGTACCCTTTATTATACCATCCTCTATCTTTTTTATTAGATGGTGAATATCCTATTTTTATTTTCTTGTCGTAATATTTTGGAATATTCATGTCTTCCCAGAGGTCTATTGGATTTCTAACTATTGTACAGTTTTTATATTCTGGTAGTGTGGCATGATACTGTGCTATTACGGCTTTGGGTATTGCAACGCTTAGATCAACCCTAAATGGTTCGCTGTGATATTGAATAAGTCTTGGTAATTTACTGCTATTAAACATATTTCTATTATGTAAATGAATGATATCTAAATATTGTAATAAATTAGTTTTTTCACTTGCATAACCATAACCAAATACACTAGCTTCATGATCTGTATATTTATTTATAATATTAGAAATAGCTTCTGGAGCATTAGACAACCCTGTTTGTTTATAGTGTGCTATTTTCATTTTTTTGTTTTTGAAAAAAATATACAGTATCTATGGAATCTACTAGAGTAAAACCATAGCTTTTAATCTTATTGATACACTTTTCTTTAAATTTTTTATCTTTCATTAAAAACTGATGTATTTCTATAAGTATCTTGTTACAATTTTGTATCACATGAGCGTTTTCCTCTAAAAAAATTAACTCACCACCTTCACAATCTATATTCATGCAGTTAATATTTTCTATATTTTTTATACTACTTAATTTAATACATTCTAAATTATAATCTCTTCTGGTTTTTGCGAAATTTCTACCATTATCAACTCGATCAGCTGACCCAGCAACTATCAAATTATAAGTCTGAAAATTAACTATATCTAATGTTTGCGAAATATAACCAAATACCAAGTCTACATTTTTTATATTGTTCTCTTGCATTGTCTTCTGTAATGACTCTTTGAGTTCTGGATTGGCTTCCACAGATATGACATGCTTACATTTTCTTGATAATCTTAGAGTAGTAATACCTAAACATGATCCAATCTCTAAAACATTATCCTTTTTATTTAAATATTTATTAATTAAACATAATTCTGTTTTTTCATATATTTTATTACGAAATCTTTGCATTAGTTCTGGTATGCAATATCTCTTTGGTATAAATATTTTATTATTTAGATAATTCACGGATTGTATATCTTTTTGTTTTCTTAAACTTTCTCTTTTGATTTTTTCCCCATCTAGTAAAATCCTCGAAGCTGCTGGCTGGCTCATACTAGATTCAACATCTCTAATACCTTTTACTAATTTAAATAATCCAGCAGGCTCAAGACTCGATAAATGGTCACTACCCCACATATTATGATTAAGAGTAATGTGCCTTTCGACCCATTCAGCACCTAGAGCCACTGAAGCAAAAGTAGATACTAAGCCATACTCATGACCACTATAGCCTATCTGTCTTGTAGGCCATCTTTTTTTCAGCCATTTGATATAGTTAAGATTAATTTCATTTACTGGACAAGGATACGTGCTATTTGTATGCATAACGACATCAGCATCGCACGAGTATATACAGTCTTCTATTTCTTTTTCTGTACTCATACCAGTAGATATTATTAAAGTATTAAACTTTTTTTTAGAATGAACACAAAGATCCCTATCTGTAATAACAGCAGAAGGTATTTTTGCAATATTTACATATTTGCTCATTAAATCTGCACTAGGAATATCCCAAACACTAGCAAACATTTTAATATTTTGGCTTTTAGCATAGTCTATCAATTCAACAATTTGCTCTTCATTAAATTCAATTTTTTCTTTATACTCAAGATATGTCATATCCCCCCAAGGTGTTGATCGCATCTTGGTCTTTTGGTCTTCTGGAACACAAATGCTTGGCGTTCTTTTTTGAATTTTTACATAATCACAGCCAGAAGCACTAGATATATTAATGAGTTTTTTACAGGTGTCGATAGAGCCATTGTGGTTGATCCCTATTTCCGCTATAATCTTGGTTTTCAATAGTAAATTCCTTCTCCTTACAAGATAATATCACTATATTATACACCTATTTTAATTCGATCAAGTCATTTATGTATTATAATATTTATTCTATTTTTTTAAGTTCATGTTTTATTTTATTATCTCGATCTAATAAAAAATCTCCTAAATAAACTTGATTATTTTGCGGATATAATAGAGAAGTTGGTTTTCTGTTTTCGTCAAATAAAGTAATGATATCTTCTTTACTTCTTTCCCAATATCTTTCATTAGTATTATTGTATATATCTATAGTCCCATCCTTATTTAATTGCATATTGCCATGAAACTTTCTTTCCAATGTAGACGTATTAATACTGTAAAACTCCCACAATTGTATAGTTTTATTGTCAATATCCCCAAAATCTGTTTTAAAAACTTTATCTTTGTTCTCCTGCATCTTTGTTAAAAAGTCTTTATAGTTTTCCCAAGAATCTATAATATAGTGTATGTGAGTAAGTCTACCTTTAGGATTAATAGCAGAGTAATCTTCATATATATCATTGGAACTATCAAAAAATGTACTTTCGACTATAGGCACTTTACATATTTTTGCTAAGACAGACGCTCCATTATCGGTCCACGAAACCTTATACTTATGTGTCAGCTTTAAATATTGTTCGGTTCTGTTACATAGTTTAATTTTTTGAACAGCACTCATTGAGTAAAGTGTAGCCTCCCAACTATGTACGAACATTGGCGGACCTTGATGACCATTTAGATCTGATCTACCAAAAAAGATATTTCTCATTTTCATATCTCTTAAAATCATTTGTTGCTTAATACACATATCTCCAGTTCTTCCGGATATTAAACATATCGGATCATTATAGTCATAGAAATCTGATAGTAGTTCATATGTTCTATCTATATCCGTACTAGAATCATCATCAACCTGAAAAATCCATTTATAATTAATCGGATTTTTATATATATAATTTACAAATCTTAGAGATGTAGGAGCGTCGTTACCACAGTCCGACCATTCATAATCATAATTACTACATAAAGACTTTATAAAGTCTGGCTCAGGACCATCCGCTAGAAATAATAGTTTAAAGCTAATATTATTATGGTTAGTGAATTTTAAACCATAAATCTCTATAAAATTTTTAATTCTTTTTAAGAATTTTTCTTGCCTTGGAGATGATAATACAGCTATGATAAAATCATATTTCATTTAAAATACTCATTAGAATTTATATTTTTGTCATCTATAAAGATATCGTATACTGGTTTACCAAAAAGCATTTGACTATACTTAACAAGCCATCTATTGAATTGTTCAATTGTAACGGCCCTCCAATCAATACCGCTTTTAGTGCCTCTAGCAGTCCAATAAATAATTGTGTGGCCTTGATTATACAGATCATTCATTTTGGCTATTCTATCATAAATTGGCGTGGCTTCAGAATAGTCCTGACTATCTGTAGGTAGTTTACAAATTGTATCATCTATATCTATATATATTATCATAAGTCTACAGCTTTCATCCCTTCATCATATGTTAAAAACGCCGCTATTGTATATCTAGAGCCTTTAGTTATTTTTGTTACCCCATGAAGACAATCCATACTGCCAAGATGAATCGCAGTATGACCTTTTTTGGGCTTAATTTCTATATTTCTTTCTGGATAATAAAGCAAACCGCCTTCAAAATCTTCGTTTAAAAATGTTACTATACCAAAATCCCTCCAAGGATAGTCATGAGGAGGACATCCCGGCGGATTTTCAGCATCGGCATGTGGCTGTAAATCATAACCTTCGGGCCATCTAGCGATGCTAAAATGCTCACAAAAAACTTTCTTGCTGGTTAAATTCTCTAACTTGTCTACTACAGATTTAAGAGACTCTAGCATAACATTCTGAACTTCCGGGTTTTTTACTTGGTGATAGAATAAAGTTCTACCTTGCCAGTAGTTTTGCTCACTTAATTCTCCAAAATCTTTTGAATTATTATCTAAGTAATCTATAATTAAATTTATATCTTCTTGATTTGTTATATTTTCAAAGACCATAGGAAATGTCATGACTATGTATCCTCCTTAATTATCTAAATGTGTTTGGTGATCTTTAAATTTATTGCCATATACATCCTCACCATTATGATATCTACGACCATTACCGTTTTTTTTGTATTTATCTAAATTACCTCTCTCATCCCCATGCTCTAATCCACATTTCATTTCTGCTTCAAGTTGTTCATTTGATAATATGTCTGCTGAATCTTTTATTTCAAACTTATCTATAAAATGTCTAGGATATGGTATAACACAACCTACTATATCTCCTTTAGATATTCTTATCTTATGATTAGGTCTAGTAATTCTAATATTATATGTAAAATCTCTTCTAAGATTATCTGTTTCAACTACTCCCGTCATGTGATATAAGCCGTCAATAAAAGTATTAGGAGGATTGATGGTCATTAAATTAACGCCATCTGGAGTACGCAAAGAGAATGTTGTTTGTATCGTAATTGTACCCATGCCGAAATGACTGCTGATAGATTGTAATATTTTATTTTTTTTAAAATCTTCAGGATCTAAATAAGTTACTTCTACATCGCTAGGACTATCTCCACCATTCCATATAACTTCTATATCATGTATGCTTTTTAATATAAAACCATGCTGATTGCCCATAACTAAAGGTAAACAAAAATACGCATGTTTAACAAACCAATCACGTTTAAAATCCCCTTTAAGAGAAGCATATAATTTATCAATATTCTCTTTAGTTTGAAACTCACGGGCATGTGCTATTAAACCTATTGTATTTTCTTTTATTAATTTGCTCATTCCAATCTCATTATTCTGTTCACTGGTATAGTTTTAGTATTTACTTCTTCCTTGTATCTTTCTTTCATCCATTTAGTTTTCAGTCTATCTGGAACCATCATAAACCCAAAATAAGCAAGATAATGTAAAATACTGGCTTTGGTATAAAAACTCAATACATCGTTTTCGTCTAATGATATTTCAGAAGCACCACTACCATATATAATATCTGGGCCATGAATATCATCAAGTTCTACTCCAGAGTTATTTAAAACCATTAACATAGAATATTGGTCTGATAAATGATCAAACCATTTGTAATCTTTTTCGTTTAGTACTTCTTTTGCTTTTTTTAATAGTTTTTTTCTTTCTATCTTAATCTTATTGCTAAAATCTTTAATTTTTTCGTGATATATTTTACTGGGTAAGATAATTTGGCCCCCATTGATTCCGTTACCTCCTAAGACCTTTTTAATTGTTTCGTCGCTCCCCTCGCCTATTACATAAGCACAATCATTTCTATTATATTTATTAAACATATACGCTGGATTTTTAGTAAAGATAATATCACTATCTATAACAAATACTTTATCATAGTCAAAATTTGCAAAGAGATGATCCATAGTATTCCATTTAAAAAAGAAGACATCGCTATTCGTCTCTCTGTTAAAATCAAACTCTATAAAATTAACATCTGGAAAATCTAAAAATAAATTTTCATCACCTTCAAAAACTTTAGTGCTTTTTAAATCATTTTTTTGTTTATTATAATATACAACTATATCGAATTGTTTTTCTGTTTTATATGAAGTTTTATATAGTGTTTCTAAAGCATAATAAAGCATACAATAATATTTCATATTATTATCATTATAATCATCAAGAAATAATGCGAAAACGATTGCTCTTGTCTCAACTACATCTCCCACTACTTCACTTGGGTCTTTAACAAATAAGTTTTGCCAATATTTATTCGGATTATTAATTTTATTTATTTTCAATTTCCAATTTTTAGCGCATTCTATTAATTCATTGTTTCTTAAATATTTAGGGAGCATGAAACAGGAATGACCAGCAGAATAGTGTACGATACACGTTTTAATATTGTCTATTACGATATCATTATTTTTAACAGAGACATCATAAACTGTATTATCTGACTCTAAATTAGAACGAGATGGCGTAGTAAAATCTTCTACTTCTAAATCTCCAAAGTCTTTACTATTTTTAGTTAATATATTTTGACCACAATATTGCTCATTAAAGAATGTAAAATTATTATATTTATCAAGAGTAATTTCTTTTTTATTTAATAACTTTTTTGCTGCTTTATTGAGTCTAATTCTTTCTTTAACAACATCTTTATAGAAATTATTTGCATCTTTATGAAACTTTTTAGGTATTAATAGTTGACCGCTACCCATAGGTGATAATGTGGGGCACACCTGTGTTGCTGTATCATCCCAAAGACCATAACCATATATTTTTTTATTATCATATTTATTAAAAATATAATTTGGATTTTTATAGAAAATAACGTCACTGTCTATTAAGAAAATCTTATCGTAGTCATACTTGAATACATTTTCTAGATTATGCCATTTACTCATCCAAGGAGTATTGACACCATTAGGGTCTGTTTCTATTGTGTACTTTTTATCATAAGTGCTTTCTGTTAATATAAATTTATTTTTAAATTCATTATATATACTATATTCTTCTAAATATTTATATTTTTTAAAATCAGGAAATGTATAATATACTCTAACATCAAATGACTCATCATATAAATCATCTAATGTTTTTAATGCATAGTAAAGCATTGCGTAGTATGTTGAATTTTGATTTAAGCAACATATCGAAAAATACAAACAGTTATTATTCATATTCTTTATTATCCTTATAAAATTTATGAATAAATTTTTCTTTATATAGTTTATCAATATCAATATCAACTGAAGATATTTCTTTTAATTTATTTTTTAATATTTTTGTATGCTTTCTTTGTGTAGATACAGCATCCTGTCTTATCCTTTGTCTTTGCTCTAAGGTGGGATAATTAAGTAGCCATTTTCCTACACATTCGGCTACACTTTCTGGGCTATCGTCTGCTATCAAACAGTTAGTACTTGTAAAAAAAGTATCTCTACCACCTTTTGATTTAGTAGAGACTATAGGTAATCCGCATAATAAATATTCTATACTACTATACATCGCTCCTTCGCTACTAGAGAGACATAACCCCACCCGTGATCTGTTTAATACATCGTTAACTTGATTCTTATTTATCAAGTTATGATATAAAGTAAAAGGATTATTCTGATTAGCCATTAATAACATATGACCCTTTTTAGTGTATGGATGAGGCAATCTATTTTCTGAAGTTAAATATAGAATGTTGCTCAAATTATAAGAAAGATGATGTCTTTTGTATGGACACATTCTGGCTGTATATACACAATCCCACATTTTATCACAAGACTGTATATTAAAAATTTTCCTACTTACGGTGGCATTGTGATTACATAATATTCCAGAAAATCTACTGCCATATTCTTTTGGTATCCTATTTAATGTTTCAATATCATTACAGCATATAACTATATTAAGATCAGTAGTCTCTCCTAATATCTGATTAATTTGAGGTTTGAGTGCCTTCCAAGATACATCATTCAATGTGCGATATTGCCATAAAAATAATGTATAAGGATTGTCTTGGTTTTTAATGTACCTTATTGTATTGCTTAATAAATTTTTATTTTTAGGATTCAGAGGTATATTTTTTTTATCTTTTAGTATTCCTGTCGTACCAAATAATACGTTTATCTCTGGTATTTCAAACAATTTATTCAATTTATGCCTCCACAATTTTCTCTAATGATATCATTAGACAAAAGTTCAGACCAATAAATTTCGTAGGCTACTGTTTCCTCAAGAGCCTCGAACATATGATATTCTTTAGGCTTAACAACAGACATTTGCTTTGATGCTATTATAGTTTCGTCTTTTAGGTCGTAATCATTTTTCCATATACTAATTTTTAAAGAGCCTTTTTCTATAAAGAATGCATTATACTTATTATCATGCTTATGTTTAGAACAGTAACCTCCTTTATTAACTTCTATACGATGAATTTCAACATTATTTTTTAAAAAAAGTTGTTGAGTTAAACCCCATATTTTCCCCTGAATATTCATTTATATAGCCTTTATATTTTTAGGTATATATTCGTAATTATATTTAATTAAAAGTTTTTTATATTTATTCATAAAATTTTCTACAGTTTTGGATTGTATATTTAAAGGATATAAACTATGCTTATTGATTTTATCTTTATGAATTACATTGTATCCTTTTAGTATTTGAGATAGATCTTGCTGCAAGTTTTCCTGCCTACCTATGAGCCAAGCATCTTTTGTATAATTATTAAAAAAAGTTTCCAAGAAATTAGAATGGTAGTTGGCGCATCTCTGCACCGTATCATTTAGATCGTCTTCATTTATACATTCATGCCAATGGCTCCAATTATTTTTACTTTCCCAATTATTCTTGGGTTTAGAGTTTTGACTATCTCTACAATTTGCATGTTTCCAGTGTCCCCATACTGAACAAACTAAAGAAAGGGGATGCCTAATAAAAGTAAAATATTTTTTACTAGTACTGGTTTTTTCCTTGACAACAAAATATGGATCGTGTTTTTCACAAATGTTTTTCCCATTACATTGGCGACTTAATATATTTTCAATATAAGTACCACCAGTTTTGGGCATATGTATAAATATCATATCATTTAGTTCAATAGCCATTATATATACTCGTAATTAAATCTTTCAAAATCCTCTGTGTAGTAATCATAAAGATTATTTTTCTGCTCTTTAGTTATATTAATATTTATTATCTGGGTCTCGTTTGTTTTTTTTATCTTAACAGGTATGCCTTTGTCTATTAGAAATCTTTTTACATCTAAATCATATTGTTCGAATTTTATGACATTATCTGCATGTTCTATACAGTTATAAGGATGGGTTATTGGTATAGCATGATGTTTAAAACTTTCAATTCTACCATATTCATTATCATATGCAAGGCTATCATCTTTTAAATAATTTATCGCAGTATCTATTGTTAAGTCTCTAATTTCCGGCGGGAACACGGTTGTTCCAAATTTAAACATTTTAAAAGCAGATAAAAACCTTTCTATCGGATGTCTGCAAAAACCTATCTTATTATAATTAATATATTCATTAGGTATATATCCTTTATACCTTTCTGTAAATTTTACACCTGAATATCTTCTAATAGATGATCCTCCACACTTCGGTATATGTATTATAATTAATTTATATTTATGGTTAATAAAATTACTCATATTACTAATTTAATAATTACACAATCATCATTTTTGGGTGTAGCATTTATAGCAGCAGGATTTATGAGATTATATATTCTATCATACCACCAATGCATATTTTTAATAGTTTTATGACAGTTGGTTTTATCTGGTAATAAGATAGTTGCCTCTCTAGTTGAAATAGCATGATACATAAATTTTGGTTTTAGATGTAACATTTCCTCAAATATATTATCTAGTTCATCTTCATATATATGTTCTAACAAATCGGTAGTAATAACTAAATCATATTTTTCTTTGGGTATTTTTTCTTTCCCAGGATAGCATGGGTCAAATTCATCAATTAATACATTTCGCTTTCTTAAACTTTTCGCTAAGGAACCAGTACCAGAGCCAAAATCTAAAACAGTTTGCGCTCCAGTTTGACGTATAAGGTTTAATATATCTTCAGCGTACTCTAAGCCAGTGTCTCCATAATTACGCTCCTGATGCAACTGCTTGTATAATTTAAGGTCTTTATAATGATATTTCATACTATTTCCTTAATATTTTGATATAATTTATTACCATCGTGGCATCCACTTTTTACTTCTTTTCTTCCACAAGGATATGGTTCCCTAGAACGCTTAAAACCTCGACCTTCGGATGATTGACCAGAGTGTAAATGTTTTGGTAATTCTCTACAGGGTGTTATATAAACATACCTACGAAAAAATTCTTTCCATTTTGATTGATTAAATTCATTAGGTTCCCTAGCCAACATAAAAAAATAACCAAGTATCTGTTCACATATTTCAACATCCAACTCTTTAAAGTTCTCTTTATGACAATATTCTATTATATTTTTTAACGCTTTGATCATATTTTTTTTAGAATCTAAAAATAAATGACCAGATAAACAAAAGGGGTGAATATTCCAAAAACCATTATCTGTTGTATGAAGTCTATTAGGGAATTTTATGAAATTATCTATCATTTTATCCAGATTAGGATATAATTCATCGCTTCTTGTTTTTAAAATATATTCATTTTTTGCAAGTAAAGAACCCTGTAATAATGTTTTTGTTATATAATATATACTACCATGATTAATAATATTTGACATATCATCAGGATAGTCGCTAGTGACTAATTTAAATTTTGCATTTTTTGATTTTTTGTTCAAAAGAAAATAGTTCTCGCCTGTTGACCACGTTGAGACTATAACTTCTCCAAAATCTTGGTAACAGTCTATAGCCTCATAGGTTCTTTCGTCCAGCGGCCCTTGTATGACTACCGATATATTTTCTCTCATGTCTCTTTGCCTAAAATCCTACCCTTTTGAGTTCTAATAACATAGCCCATACGAATCATATATGGTTCAATACTATTTTCAATAGTTTCCATAGCGATACCTGTCATACTAGATATAGCCTTTAATCCCAAAGGATTAATTCTATTTTTTTTCAAAATATTAAGATACATATTATCATTAGAGTCAAATCCGTTTGAGTCAATACCTTGTCTATTAAAAATTTTATCTATATTATCTTTATCTTTAGGATATGATGCTATATAATTTTTATACCATTGTAACCTTGCGTTAAGTATCCTTGGGGTTCCCTTACTTCGCTCGGCTATAGATATCATCTGACTATCACTCAAAGACAATCCTAATTTATCTGCATTCGACCTTGCTAGTTTTGCTAAGACAGTATTTTTATAAAAAGATAGATGTTCTTTCATAGTGAAGCGATCATAAAAAGGTTGACTTAAACTACCACCACTAGTCGTAGCGCCGACTAGAGTAAAGATCGGAAGATCAATGCTGTCAGGTTTATTTTGCACCAGCATATCTATCCTAAAATCTTCCATAACAGGATATAAAAATTCTTCTACTAATTTAGGAAGTCTGTGTATTTCATCAATAAATAAAACAGACCTTGGTTCTAGGTTCATTAGGTAGGGAATAATATTTTTTATACTTCTAACAGAAGCAGCATTAACAGTATATAGATTAACAGATAGTTCATTGGCTATAGCACTCGCTATAGTAGTCTTACCAAGGCCGGGAGGCCCGTCTATTAAAACATGAGGCATTACTTGACCTGATTCTTTACAGCCGTTAGACATTATTTTCAGACGGCCTATAGTATCTTCTTGACCCACAATATCGTTAAAATTGGTCGGCCTAATAGAATTATGCATGTTTTACTCCAATATTCTTTAATGCTGTTTTTACCAAAAGAGTCACTTCATTCGTTTGACAAATATGAAAAGACTTATCTATCAGTACCAATGCTTCTTGTTTTTCAAAACCATAACCAATCAATATATCACAACACTCTTTTTTTATATCCGCATCTAACAAGACAGATGGTTCAGATTCAGGAGGTGTTGTTTGTTTTATAAAAGTATTATTAGTTTTAGGCTGTTTTGTTTGTACTTTATTAACGCTTTGCGTATTGTCTTTTTTCTTAGCGTAAAGTATTTTAGTGTCTAAAATTCTTTTAGGCTTTATTATTATATCACAATCACACACGATTTTAAAATTACGAGAGCAAGCCTCTTTATGACTAATCCAATGCTCACAACCACATTTTGTACAAATATATTTATAATAAATATCTTTTGATACAGGTTTTAGAACTAAGCATTTACTTCTTTTTCTTTTTTCTTGTGTCTTCATCGTCATTTCCCTTAACCCAAAATACAAAATCATTTTTATCGCTGTCAAACGCTGATTCAACCAAGCCTTTATTAACTAAATCCCTAACTATATTAGATACCATTCTTTCAGATATATTAACTAGAATAACATCATAGTCGCCATCTTTAATAAACCAAGCCTTCTCACCCTCTCTTCTATGTAAAAATTCACCAAAGATTGTTTCAACTTCTTTGTAAGGTAGGAGTTTGTCCATTTCGCTATCATCTTCTTTGCTCGCTATTTTATCTACCTTGTCAAGAAAAGCATCATCATCTAATTTTACATTAGATTCATCGAAATTATAATATATGACTCTTCTACTAAAATTAATTAGTTTTTTAAGATTCATTATTTCTAACCAGCCCTCACTCATTTTTTCATCCTAGTTTAGATTATCGAACAAACCTTTATAATACATTGGCTGTTTAACAAAGTGTGCTGCATGACTAGATATATGGTTTTTATATTGTTGTTCTATTTTATTTACTACAAAATATTTTCTTTTCCATATCGCTTCATCATAATTATTATTACCTAAATATTCAAAATATTTGCTTGTCGGAATTTTGGATATATTATTTGATACAGGTTCTTTGGATGGTTTATAATTACCTAATAGCCATACATTATCTTTTTCATTTACTATATCTTTAATAGCCTCAGATAACCATATTTCCCACGAATCCCAGTCAAATTTAAAAGGTTTTGGAAATCCATGCTCATTATATTCATGGAATTGAGCGCCATCAGGATAATATTTGTATTCATCATCATCGTATTCATTATGTTCTGGGTCGTCGTACATAATATTCTCCAAAAAAAATCAGGGACTACAAGATATAACTGACTACTATATTATACCCCATAGTCCCATTAAGATCAACTAACACAGAACTCATAAGAGGATGTGGTGGGGTCGAACCACCTTAGCCCAAATTGCTCACCCATCCAATCACAGGAAATCACAGACTATTAAAATTCTTCGTCATCTTCATCTTCAAACTGATCCCAGTAGTCTTCATCATACTCATCATAAACTGTTGAGTATTCATCTTCGTCAACATAAGAGTCTGCCTCAAACTCAGCCTTATAAAGAGGCTTTGGCAATTCTCCTTGATAAAGACCGACTACCTCATATTTACAAGTGCGAAGTTTCTCACAGTTGCAGTCGCTAGGAACGCTCACAACATCTTCAGGATTGATTTTAACAATCACGATATTATCACCAGCATCTACATTACCATACTCTGCAACATAATTTAATGCTCCAGCATGAAGCCCAGCAGAACATCCTCTACCTCTATTGTCATCTACCTTTGCTCGACGCATTTCGCAGACTTGTCCAACCTTATTGTCGAATGTTCCTTTATACTTATCTTTAAAATTACTGTTGACTGCCTTGTATGCAAGGAAACATCCGTCTTCAGTGATAGGAAGATTCTCATGCTCCAAGAAATCATAAAGTTCTTGCTGGCTTTGCATACTTGGATTCTCCATAAGATTTTCCAAGAATTTTACAAGAGGCTCAAAGGGTAAGCCCTTACTCATAAATTCTATAATTCTCTTGCTGATGCTACCATGAACTTCTTCACCCTCAAACATCACCTTTCCATTTACGATTGATACTTGTCCGTCACTAAAACTAGCAACAGCCTTTTCAATGTCTACCAGTTCTAGCAACTCATCTTCTGTCGCAGTTGGTAGTGCTTCCAGAATCAACTTGTAATTAGTATGATCT
>MDTC01214960.1_pt1 | contig 28016 bp, 17 predicted proteins | sample 811181 | NCBI WGS metagenome assembly MDTC01 (sample SAMN05326644, study PRJNA326480) | marine metagenome | isolation source: seawater | place: Pacific Ocean: North | collected 2011 | reverse complement strand
GTCACCGTATCAAGAAATGGTGATTTACTTTCACAAGTATGGCTTGCTATGACTGGTCCTGCAAACATAGTTGCTGGACATGCTGCAATAGATAATGTAGAATGTGAAGTTGGTGGTCAAGTAATTGACAAACAATATGGACACTGGATGCATCTTTGGACAGATCTTACTCACGATACTGACAAAGCAGCACTTCTTGGAAAATGTGGTAAAGGAACCGATGGAAATTGCTATGTACCTCTTCAATTCTGGTTCTGTAGAAATCCTGGTTTAGCTCTTCCACTCATTGCCCTGCAATACCACGAAGTTAAACTTAACGTTTCTTTTAGCAAGACTGCTCCTACAGCTTGTGAAGTATGGTGTGATTATGTATTCCTTGATACTGATGAACGCAGACGTTTTGCTCAAGTTTCACATGAATACCTTATTGAACAAGTACAGTACTCAAATACACTAAATGTAGATTCTGCAAGTACACAAAAAGAACTTAGATTTAACCATCCTGTAAAAGAACTTGTATGGACTGTATCTCAGGCTGGTACCACTAAAACAGCAGGTTATATAGATGATCAAGGCGATGGTAATGGTGCCGTACACGCCGAAGCCAGCGTCAGTTTATTAGGTGGTTCTGCCGCTGCAAATGGTACTGTTAGTGTTGATGAAACAACTGACTTAACTGTTAAAAATGCTCTTTTACAACTTAATGGACACGATCGCTTCAAACGCCGTGAAGGTAAATATTTCACTAAAGTACAAAGATACCAACACCACAGTGGTTCAGCAGACCGTAACCATAGAGAAGCAGTCGTACTCGGTACCACTGTAGTTGGTACTACAGATGCTACCACCGACACAACTGCTACTGCAGCAATTAATGCTAATGCAAGTGTACCTCATGTGTACTCTTTTGCTCTCAAACCAGAAGAGCATCAACCATCAGGTACATGTAACTTTTCGCGCATAGATAACGCTGTACTTAATTTAACTCTCGATGCAGCTCCTACCGGAAAAGGATCGCTTAGAGTATACGCTGTTAACTACAACGTTCTCCGTATCATGAGTGGTATGGGTGGTCTCGCTTACTCTAATTAAATTTATTACATTTATATCTTACATTAATAAGATTTATTAAGGTTAGATATTATTTAAAGAATAATTTATTTTTATATATTAATATGGGTGGAGGTTTACTACAAATGGTTGCGTATGGTCTACATGATACTATGTTAACTGGCAATCCACAAATAAGCTTTTTTAAAACTGTATATAGAAAACATACGCATTTTTATAAAGAATCTATAGAACAAACATATAGTGGAGATTTAACTACGAATAATAAATTATCAATTACATTATCTAAACAGGGGGATCTATTAACAAATTTATATCTTGAATTTAAAGAAAATACATATGATACATTTTCTTGTATAGAATATGTTGAATGTTTAATAGGTGATACACTTATTGACCGACATTACAGTCATTGGATGAATTTATGGGTTGATCTTACTCATACTATTGATCAACAAAACCTATTTAATATTATTAGAAGGGGAACTATCAATTATACTATACCAGAATTAAAAGATGATTATAATCCATTATTTAATCCATCTTTACAATTTGATGAAATTAGAAATTTTCCACTTGATAATCCTTTCCCAATAATATCAATGAATTCATTTGACATATTTATTTATCTAATACGTAAAAACAGTTTAGAGGTTAATGATGAACAACAATGTTGGATAAGTAGACTAACTATATCTGATAATTTAACAGAATCCCAAAAACCATCACATACTATAAACGGCGCATTTAGAGAAAAATTTGTAAAATGTCCAGTAGTAATTACTGATAATAATTTGTCATCTGCTGTAAGAATAATTAAACATAAAAATAAATTATATATCGCAGATAATGATAATTTTACAGGATACATAGATGTACATACATTAGATACCAATTCTAATAGTATTACATATGGAGAAATTACAAATAGTAAACTTAAATTAATTGGCGACGAACCTGAAAATTCTGAAGTTAAACAATTTAATAAACTTATACCATATGTAAGTATATATAATCAAAGTTTTTTAGGATTTTATATTGGTAAAATAAGTTCAATTTGTGCTAATAATGATTATATTTTACTAAGTAATCAATCAGCTCCTTATTTTATATATAAAATGAATATTGATCTTGATGTATTTTACTATAAATATAATATGGTTTACACATATCCAAGAACTAAGGGAGCTTTTGGAAATGGTATTAGTGATTATTCTAATGGATCAGCAGCTTTATCATCTTTTAATAATCCGTATAATATAGCAGGTTTTGAAGAAATTGATGATGAAACGGGTGAATATATTTACTCCGATTTATATATCGCTGACCGTGATAATAATGTTATACGTAGATGGAACAGAAATAATGCATTAACATATACTGTTGCAGGAATTTTACCCGATGAAAATAATACTATACCTCCTGCAGGATATAAAGACGGACTTTCTTCTCAAGCTGAATTTAATCATCCCTATGATTTATGTGTAACAAGCAATGGAAGATATGTTATTGTTGCAGATACAGGTAATTATAGAATACGAAAGATTGATACATTTACAAATAATGTTAGCACATTAGCTGGATCAGGTAGTACTGGATCAATTGATGGTATTGGAATAAATACTTCTTTTAATTGGATAACTTCAATAGTTATTTCAATTGATGAATCTTACATTTTAGTTTGTGATAATACAACAAATAATCAAGGTTGTAAAATACGTAAAATAATATTAGAAAATGGAACTGTAACTACATTAGTTGATTCCAATACACTTAATTTTACTAATCTGTCTGGTATAGCTATTGAGCCATTTGGAAACTATGCTTTATTTATAGATAGTAATAAAATTTATAAGTTAGATTTAATAACAAATGCCAATTTAAATATTGTTGAAGGTACAATTACATTAATTGCTGGATCTGATAACCCCGGATCAACTGATGCACCTAATGGTAATGCTTTACAGGCGCGTTTCAATAATCCATCCAGTATTTATATAAATAATACGTCTGATTATGCATTAATATCTGATACCGATAATCATATAATACGTAAACTTGTTATAGATAATTTTAATGATCCATCTGTTACAACTTTAACAGGAATTTCTAATTCGCCTCATTCTCATGATGGATTTCCAGATTACATGGCTGGTGCAGGCGGATTTGCACATTTTAACAAACCACGTGGATTATACATAAATAAATTATCTACAAAAGCATATGTAGTAGATTCTGCTAATAATAAAACAAGAGAAATTGATTTAGCAGAAAGAAAAGAGTTAAGATCGTCATTTTATATCGAACAATATACATCTGAATTAAACGATAAAATATCACATATGGTTTTAGATGATAATAATAATATATATATTATTTTTGATGGATTACCGGGACTATATATATTATCTAATGCAAGTATTTATAACTCAAACTGTTTACTTATAACTGGATCTGATACTATTATTTTAGAAGGTAACAGTTTAATTATTAAAGACAATATTATATATATTACATGCAATAGTACAAATTTGATATATACATATAATATAAATACGTCGGCTATAGAACAAGTAATTCAGGATAATAATGATAATGATAATGATGATAATGATGATAATAATGATAATAATGATAATAATGATAATAATGGTAATAGTCAAATCATATCATTTACTAATCTTTCGGGAGCTATAATAACATATTATAATGATATTTTAGTATCAGAAAAAGGTGATTCAGGTACATTAAAAATAATAGGTAAAGCAAAACCGTATTATATTTATCATCATATTTACGATTATCAACAAGCAGCATATTTACCATTACAATTTTGGTTTTGTAATACCTCTCTGGCATTGCCATTAATATCTCTTGGGAATACAGATGTAAAAATAAATATTAAATTTTCAGAAGCTATTAATGATATTACATCATTAAAAGTATGGGGTGATTATATATTTTTAGATGAATTAGAGAAGAAGCAATTTTTATATAGTGAATTAGAATATTTATTTACACAAGTACAACATTCTAATACTCTGCGGATTTCAGAAAAAACAGTAATTAATAATACTCCAATAAATATCCATTCTAAAGTTGATGTTGAATTCAGACATCCAATAAAAGAATTAATATGGACACTATATCAATCAACAGATACTGTAAATGCTGATAATCAGTCTTGTTCTGAAACAAATCAAGGAGGTAATCAAAATATTAAAACGGATTCAATATATATACAATTTAATGGAGTTGATAGGATAAGTAAACGTAATGGAAAATATTTTACACAAGTTCAAAGGTATATGTGTCACTCTGGACAAGGTATACAAAAAACAAGATATGGTGTAAATAGTAATAATGTAACTGATTCATTAGTATTAGCAAAATGGTTTCCTAAAACCATTAATGCACATATTTATTCGTTTGCACTTAAACCTGAAGAATCACAGCCATCTGGTTCTTGTAATTTTTCTAATTTAGATTCTGTTACAATGAATATGGATTACACTACATCGTCATTTAATGGAAAACATAATTATGATTTAGATATTTATGGATTAAATTACAATGTACTTAAAATAAAAAATGGGCTTGCGTCGTTACATTATACAAGTTAAATAAAATTATTTTTTATTTAACTTATAAATAATTAAATATTTATTTATCTAAACATATATTTGATCCAAGTGAAGTTGGATCATCTACTTCTTTTTCACAAATAAATGGTAATTTATAATGGCATCCAATATCATTTAATCCAGTACCGGTAAGACCAGTTCCCCATTTAACAAGATGAGTACAATCTTCGCCCCCGCTCCAATCATTAGGTTCTCCACCATGATATAATTTATTCCTGGAATTTATTTGTCTTTCGTATACCCATCTTTGATTTTTATCAGTTGCATAACACCAATTTCCTTCTGGTTCACCATCTGGATTCATATAATCATTTCCAGCTGTTTGTTTATTTTTCCAATAGCTTATCTTATGCGTTTTTGAATTAGAATGTCTGTGTGGTGTTTGTTCATCCCATTTTTGACAAGGATAAAATCCCTTCCTATGAATATGTTCATGTCCGTTAGTTTCTCTTGGGTACCAAGCTCTGCCACGTCCTGCTGCTCCAAGTTGACCATCATTGTTTAAATGGTGTCCTTCATGTTTGATATCGTTTTGCGCAATCCATATACCTAAATTCTCTAAATTTTTCCTGCCTACTGGTGCTTGTTGTGTCATTATTTCTTTAATTTGTGCAAATTTAAAATCGTTTATTTTTTTTGCGTTTTTAACCCCTGCATTCGTATCATTTGATCTTGCACCACCACCTTTTCCATCTTTTCCAGCAAAGGATAATAATTCCCGTCCAATTGATTTACAATAATTATTAGCATCCTTATAAGTAGAAGGTGTTTTTACATAAACCATTTGAGTTGGATTTTCTATTTTACATTTTGTTGTTGAAGAATCACTATTTATGTGTTCATGATTAACGATCGAATCTATTAAAGTTTTAGCTGGCCCCTCAATATTTATATTAGTCTCAGATGGATCATAACAATAGTCGTGAGTCGGTGGCCCGCGCGATACATCGCATCCTGGTATTGGTTCGCCTTTACTGCGTTGAAAACATTTAAGTCCAGGTTTGCAATCACTGTCACGGTCACATTCGTCACCACACTTGTCTAAAAGAGGGTTTGGGGGATTTGTATTTGGATTATTAGTACCTACTGCTTTGTATGAGGGGATTATCTTAGATAAAAGGCTATTAGCATATGTTTTATCAGCTGCTACGGCATTAAACATAATTGGATTTTTTTTATAACATTGATACCCATGTGGACCTGGATTTGGATCAAAACAGCATTCTGGGTCACTTTTACATCCGTCATGAGTCCAATTTCCATTAACTTTATTAACATATGGACATTGTTCTCTCATCACTGGAGGTATATTACACCTACCATCTTTATAACAATAACCTAACGCATCGTCTCTTTTTTTACATTCATCTGGTGCAGTATTACGCAATGCATCTAATTCGGCTTCACTTGAAATCTTACAATGATCACGAGTTTCTTTATCATCTACTATAATTGGTTTACACGATTCCGGCCCAACTGTAACATATTGATCATCACTTTTATCTTCAATATTTTGACTTAAAATATCATATTTCTTTTTTTTTTGCCTTAATTCATTTTTTAGTCTAATATATTCATTATCATCAATTTTAATACTATGTAAATTTGTTCTGAAACAAAACATTCCTGTTTTACATTCATCGTCATTTACACACTGTCCACATTTATCTTTTTTATTTGAAAACCCTTCGTATACAGGTTTTTCATTTAAAATACCTTCTGATACATTTGAATTTACAAGCCCTGTAATATATTTATCATTTAATGATGTTCTATATACTTGAAAGTTTCTAATTTCATATCCCGGGTCTACGCTTTCAGCGTTGCTGTTATTATAATTGACATGATCCCAACCCCCTTCATTGCCTACACCCACTATAATTGGCATTTTAGTATCAGCTCTTATATTTACTTTTGATAATAAATCTTTTGTATTATTATAAACTTCACGGCCCTCTTTATCATGTATCCATACCTGACATATTTGTGAATTTCTGATTGTTATAGTTAAATGAGTCCATTCATTCATTTTTACATATTGTGAAGGTATATCGTTGCCAGCATTCCAACTACTCGTTTTTGTACCAAATCTTATATGAATACCGGTCCCATTATATTTACCACCCCAAGATACATTTGGCCAAATCCAAACACCTGGTTCTCTTGATTCGCTCCATGGATATCTTCCTAATCTTATAGTATCTTCTGGATGACGTGGACCGCGTCTAAAAAGACCTCTCCATCTGTCAGATGTTCTATTAATTTTAAACCATAATGTATAACTAAATTCTATATTTCCTGAATTATTCATACCAATTGGTCCATCCATTGGTATAACAACTCTATTATGTTGCATATTTTGTCTGCCACCACTATAATTATTAACGAGATTTTTAACAGTCCAATTATCTTTATTACATCCTCTTAGTGGTCTATATGCTTTTACACCATTCTCCGTTGTTGCTCCCGTTATATTTGAAAATAATGTACATGCTTTATTACTTACATTGAATCCTTTACAATTTATATGACTTTGACAAATCTTGTTACATCCCGCTTTGATATCTTCTTCATCTTCACCGTCTAATGCATTTGTAGATATATTAAATCCAGCTTTTTTTATCAATTCTCCTTGAATAGCTACATTGTTACATTCCTTAGTATTTGCTGATACAAGTTCTATTTGTTTTTGAATTTTATCTCGTGCATCTTCATACCACAACTTTATATAGTCTATTTGATCTCCAATAAAATTTAATAGTTTTCTATCACATTCTTTATTTCCCTTCCAATTACACCCTCTAAAATCAGTCTTATACTTATTAAAATTATCTTGTTGTTCAGGTCCCCAGGCAGTGTTTGTTCTATACCAATTTTCTAATTCATCCCATTTATTAGACATTATTAAATATAATTTAGAGTTATTATTGTGGAGTGAATCTACAAAATCTATACGTTCTTTTTTAGATCTAAAAGTTACAAAATCATTATATTTAGACTTAATACCCATGTATAAGGTTTTCATATTGTTATAATTATCTTTTAAATTGTTTAGTTCAATAATACGCCTATTATTTTTTTCAACATCTCTAAAATTACTTGCTATAGATTGCCCTGCTAAACATACATTTTCTAAACAATCTCTATATTCGGGTGAATTAAGAGGATCGTTTTTTGTATTTATAAGAACATTACTTATATGATCATAACCTCCTTGTGGGTCGTAACGTGCATTATCTTTATTGATAGTTTTTAATATACGTGTATCGCCCCAAGCAGGAGATATACTAAAATGTTCTCGCCCAACCGGAGACTTTATTTCTCTCCAATTTGGATTGTCCCCCGCACATTGATTTCTTGATGCTATAATTTTACCAGAAGGTACTGTTATATGTTGACCTGGACAGTTTTTACCATCTTTTCCAATAGAACAAGCCCACCATGGTGAATACTTACAATCTTTATCACTGGAACCTTTTCCACTATGAAGTGATTCTCCGGCATTAAGACTTTCACCACTTCTAAAATTTTCTAATGAAGTATCTATATTTGAAAAAATATAAGCTATTATTAATATTATTAAACTAATAACAAATATTATATTAATTGAGTACATATACTATATTTAGAGAAATAATTAATTTATATTTTACTGTTTAAATAATTAAATTATATATTTAAATAAAAATATACTTAAAGTTATCTTACCTGATATAGGTATAGCATAATGGTAAAAGCAAAATCAACCAAGAGTAAAAAAACGAAGAGTTCTAGTAAAGCTCCCGCATCTAAGCCAAAACAAGAAGTTAAAGCTGTTAAACCAGTTGTCGAAACAGTTGTAGAAGAAAGTCAAGTAAATACTGAAACTCATGATAAAGAAACAAGTGTAAATTCTATTTTTGAATCTGTAATTGCTCAAAGTGAAAATATTTTAAATAATAATAAGCAAATGTTATCATTAATGAAAAAAACTTTTAAAAGTTACCAACGTGAACGACGTGACTATGAAAAAAATCTTGCAAGAGAAAGACGCCGTGCTAAAAAGGATCCTAACCGTAAAAAACGTGAACCAAGTGGATTTGCTGTAGCTACTGATATTTCTAACACCTTATGTGATTTCTTAGGTGTTGATCACGGTACTAAGCTTTCTAGAACTGAAGTAACCAGAAAGGTAACTGCTTACATCAGAACCAAGAATCTGCAAGTTCCTGAAAACAGACGATCATTTGTTCCAGATTCTAACTTAAAATCTATTCTTGGACCACTTCAAGATATGGATAAAGATAAGGGATTCACATATTTTAACTTACAAAGGTACATAACTCCTCATATTACCTCTACTGCATCCAGCAGTTCTTAAATAAAATAATTAAATTATATAAACAATTATATAATTTTATTAAACTTATGTACCTGGATGAGCTGATTGATATAACCAAGGTAATGCATCTCGTGCATTTTTACTTACGATTGTTAAAGCAGATAAAACCCATAAAGCTCCAGTGGTACAAAATTCTTTATTATCACCTTCAGTAATTAATTTTTCAAAATTATCAAGAAGAATATTTGCTAATTTAATTCTGGATGTAATTTTATTAATAGATAATATTTTATGTTCAAATAATATACCACTTTTAACATATTTTTTTTTATTATCAAGTGATAAATTTATTCTATAGTTCCATAAATCTTCTAATTGTTTATAAAATTCCTTCATTTGTACTAAATTTAGATCTAAAAACCAATTACACTGTGTATATTGTTTAAGATTATCCATTATTTGAAAAATTGAAACACACCTTTGATGTAATTTAATAGTTGGATCAGTTATTATGTCTTCTTCAATTTTAATTTCCTTATTAAGTGTACTTAATAATTTATTAAATTTATTAATAACGTTATTATCAATTTTACATGTATTATATGGATTACAATCACTATATTTTAATAGTTCTTTAAAAGTAGCTATATTAAATCCCCAATGTTGTTCATTTGTACAATATGAAAAATATTCATTAAATGGAACATCTTCTATATTTAAAAATGTAGTACAATCTGTTCTATTATTACATAAATGTCTACAATAAAGTGAGATCCCTTTATAATATATATTATTTTTAACTATAAAGCCTCTAATGTGTTTTTGTAATTTTATTATAGAAATAATTTTTGATTCAGTATAATTATTAATACTTTGTCTTTTTGTTCTTGTCCTTTTTATTTGTTTTCCTGAATCAGTAAATACATTATAAATATTATTATAGCCTATTTTATAGTGTCTTGTACAAAGACCATATTGATTAGATTCATCAATTATAAATTTTTTTTTAAACGAGCATTGTTTATGTGGGTCAGATGATAATCCTGCACAACATCTATTTATATCATACTTGTTTAAATTATTATTTACTATTACTGATGTATTATCTGAATCATTAATAGTATTTATATTATCTATAGTATCTGATGTTTTTAAACTATCAATATTTGAGTTAATCATAACAATAACAATAATAATGCATATTATTTTTAAATATTTTCTTCAAATTTTATAAATTAAATTTTGAATTACTAATAACCTTAAATAAAAATACTCCCCTGAATATTTAAAAATAAAAATAAAAATTTGATGTAAATTATTTAAAGATTAACAGATATTACAGTATATCAAAATGACAACCCAAACAGCGAACAACTCAGCAAAGACTGGCCAAATTTACCGCAAACTAAACGAGATTGATGAAAGTAAAATTACATTCGGAGAACCGGAAATTAATAAATACGGAGGAAAAAGTTGTACAGTAAAATATGATGGGGGACCATTAGCAATTCAAACACCCAGGTGCCGACTTCCATTTGGATTGGGAAAGTATGATGAAACTGATGCATCTGGTAATATTATTAAAACTAAATATTCTTTGGATCTTTCATTGGCAGGATATGAGCTTAAGGATGATGGTACTGCTTATGATCCACGTGTAAGAGATCTTTTTGAATTGGCTGAAAAAATGGAAAAGCGACTTCAGCGCGCTGCACTTGAAAATTCAAGTGAATGGCTTGGTATGGATGAAGCAAACGAAGGTGTTGCAAAAGCTCTTACCAGACCTCTACTAAGATGGTCTAAAGATAAGAAAACTAAAAAAATTAATACTGCATATGCACCAACTGTTAAGGCTAAGGTTGGTTACTGGGATAATAGGTGGCTTGTTAATGCTTTTGATGAGAATAAAGAACGTATTCAAGATCTTAACGAAGGAATTGTAAAAGGTTCTGAAGCTATTGCTATTATTAAAATTCAAGGTGTAAACTTTGCAGGTGGTAAAGTTGGTTATTCCTTGAACCTAAGTCAAGTTAAGGTATATGCGCCTAAAGGTATGCCCTCGTATGCTTTTGTAGATGATGAAGAAGATGATAAGCCAGTTGTAACTGGATCATATGAAAAGGGTGATGAAGATGATGAAGATGCAGATGTAAGTCAAGTAAATAATGCTTCTGGATCAAATAACGCTGTAGAGGACAGTGAATCTGATGATGATGATGATGATTCTGATGAAGATGAGTTGGATGCAGAGTCGGAAGAGGAACCTCCACCGCCTCCTAAAAAAGTTGTAAAACGCCGTAAGAAGAAAACAGATGAATAATTAAATAATATGAATTTGTATAAAATCAAAATAATTTTTTATTTTGATTATATATATGTCATCAATAGATACAAGCGCCGAAAATAATTATGTTAATGGATTGAAAATAAATGGAGATTTAACAGTAAAAGGTACACTATATGTTCCTCAAAATAAAAATAATTGTCCTGATAGTTTACTAAATACTACCCTTGAAAATATAGAATTAGAAAGTACTACATTTGATGGAAATTTACATTTACATCCAGACAGTACGATTGAAGTAACTGGTAAAATATTATCTAATAACTTTCAAAGTGAGTACTAATAGTAAGATCGTCGTCATCTGTGCTATTACGGTCAGTTAATTCAGATTCAGATGAAGTTATTCTTTCATATTTTATTTCTGGTTTATCATTATAAACTAATGTAGCAACACCTAATAATACAAACGAAAATAAATTATTAATATTAATTGCTGCATAATTTCTTCCTGCAATACTTCTAAAAGAACCTAACCAAGCTTGAATAGGTAGTTTAAGTGTATTAATTATCATATAATATGTTGAACTGCCTTCTTTTATCATCATAAACATTAATATATTAATAAAAGTAGAAATAGTATTATATACTACTAAATAAAATAAATTATTATCACATTGATCATCTTTTCTTACATTAATATTTGCAAATTGACACTTAAATGCATCATTAAAATAATTTCCTATATCATTAACTTTTATTGTTATATCTGATCCTGATATTGGTATTAACATAATAGGAAACATTAATAAACCAAATAAAAATTGCCATATAGATATCCATAAATTCATCCACCATATATTTATTTGTTGGTTGTCTAACATTTTTTCTTTAAAAATGTATGATAATACACCTGGTAATATACCTATAATAAAAATAAATGTTGCCCAACCCTCATTAAATTTTCCATTACTAAACGATGGTATATATGATACCATTACACCATATATAGTTAAAAAAACACCTAAATAATGACATTTATAGTATCTTCTTTGTAAAAAACAATAAGAAAATAATAATAATAATGGCAAGGATAACTTATCTAAAATAGTCATAACTATTATTGATAAGTAAGGTGCTGAAAATGACTGTAATAAAGATCTAATTCCATCCATTATACCCATTATAACTAAAGGTTTTTGTTGGCAAGTATTTATAGAATAACCTCTTATATTTAGATATAAAACTCCTAAATAAAAGAATATAATCCCAAATAGAGGAAATACAAACGATGATGCAAACCACTTATAGTTTTGCATTCCATCAAGCCATCTTATATAAAGTATATAATCTATAGGTGTAACTACAACTAAAATAAGAGATAAAAATATTAGATATCCTTCATTTTTAAAATATCTTATTAATTCAGTAAAATGTGATGAATACATCTTATATCATATGAATATAAGTTTAAGTATATACATATAATATCAAAAATTTAAAGCATTGATACTTTTTCTACAACTATCCTTGTATTTTGTATAAAGTTTATATGAATAATCAGATCTCATTAATTTAGGAGTATCATATTTTCTGTTTTGTTGGAAATATATTAAATTTATTCTATGAAGAAATGTTTTTTCATCTATTGAAGAATTCTCGCGTAAAAATGCTTTTAATAGAGTTAGATTTGGTTTTTTATTATATTGAATTAAAATGTTTTTTGGATCAATATCTATTTCATATAATTTTAATATTTCACGTATTTTTTCATAATTGCAACTCCAAGAATCAAATATATCTTTTTTAATTATTTTTTCAATGCATTTATTATCCAGTATAATTTTAAATAAATCATTAGGTATGAATCCACGTGGACGATGATTATAATCATTCCCCAAAATTATACATAAATCAATAAAACTAATATACGATAAATTTAAATCATATAAAATTTCATCTAATAAGTATGATTCTGCATAATCATCTCTATTTGTAAAATTCCTAATAACTAACTTTGACCCACAAGCAATTGTATCCATATCTTCAGATACAACACCATCTACTAAATTTAAATTACATAACTTAGAACAGTAATGTTCTGCTTCACAATTAGCACTAATATATATTATACCCATTAAATCAAATAGTTTTTTTGTTTTATCAATGACGGTTTTATTTACATATATTATTTTTTTTTCAATATTATCTATTTCCGTTTGCAATTCGTTTATTTCAAAATCATTATCAGTATTTGATATTTTTATTTTAAGTAATGAAATTTTTTCTTCAAGTTTATTTTTAATTAAACGTCTATTCTTTATTGTTTCATTTTTTTCATTAGGTGGTTTTCCGTCAAAAACAAATATAGGGGTTATATTAAATTTTTTAAATTTATTGATCATAAAAAACATACCATCTATATGATTACTTTTTCCATATAAATATTTATATAAATACACATTTGTGTCTACTGCAAATGTATATCCTTGATATTTAGATAAATGAACCTTTTGTTTTCCATTTTTACTATGTTGCTCTATAAGAGTGTTCAAATTTTTTATACCCATTAAGTGTATTATATTATATTAATAATAATATAATTTTATATACTAATAAATAAATATTAATAAATTATTGTATTATATGACATACATAATGAATTATTATTAATTTTTTTACTTTTAGTTTTATAATTAAATAAGTTTTTTTTACATAAATTATACAAATTTAAGATATTATCCAGTGTCCAATCCGTATATGTTTTGGGGAAATATTCAGTTAAAAGTAAATCTGATGAAATTATTAAAAAATATTTTAAAATATAATATGACAATACCGAAGTATTTTGATTTATTAATTTATTTGAACTTTTATCTAATAATTCTGTAGGCGACTTAAACTGAAAAAAATTTAATATATTATTCATTTGGGACTCTATAAAATTTAGTTCCATTTGAAAATAGTTATTGATATTTTCATTTAATAAAATACAATTTAATATACTATTAAATATAATTGCTATACTGTCCGTAAAAGCCTCAAATAAATTTATATATTTTATATTATTTATAATATTAAACTCATCTAATATAAGATTATTTATAAAATCATTATCACATAATGCAAAGTCTAATTTTAAATAATGAATCAATTCGTGTAATAACACTTTATCAGACTCTTCTTGTCTGTATATAGTTATATGAATATCCCCATTAAATCGATGAACTGTTACACCACTATTTATACTTGCTGGACCAAGTATTTTATATTCTGGTAATTCCTTTTTATGATTAGTTAATGCATAACTAATATTAATATTAGCGTTCTTTATATTACAATATTCTAATACAGATAATACTTTTAATGCTTTTATAGTTGCAGTCTGATAATCTATATTAGTTTTTGAAAAAATATTTAAATTAATAGTATTAGTATTATATTCAAAACATAATTTTTTATAATCTGTATAATTTTTAATAATGTCCAAAAATATATGAATTGGTGTAAAATCAGACATAAATCTAAAATAATCATAAATATTATCTTCGTTTGTATTTTTATTTATAATTGACATTATTTGTTTTCCTTTAAGATCACAGTCTTTTTTATTAATATCTTTTATAAGTCTAAATAAATCAATAGATTTTAATTTATGCTCCTTTAAGATTGAAAAATCGATGTTATATAATATTTTTTTCACTATTGGTTTTAACTTATTAAACGCTCTATCTATTTCTTTAAAAGTCTTATTTGTTTTATAAATAGGGTAATGTAATTCCATTTAATATAAATGAACATTTTATATTAAATAAGATTATATGGATTGATAGTGCTATATTCAGCATATCCTATTTTAGGTAACAACTCTTCTCTTAATTCATCTAATGAAAACTTAAATATAATAAATAAATCCCCAAATATAGTTTTATTTAAAAGACCTTTATTTGGTATCTTAACAATATTTGACTCATTATCAAATAAAATATTTACATTTAATTTATCGTCTATATACGGATATTCAAAATAAATTCCACTTGATTTATATTTAATATTAATATCATACTCGATTACTAAATTATGTAGATTATGACGTTTATAATCTTTTATAAAAGTATCAATAAAATAAAAACTGTAATTTTCATTATCAATTGTTATTGTATGTTCATTATAATCTAAATCTAATATATATTTTTTATAACTATTTTTATATTTTATTACTAAAAAGACGTGTGTATATTTTCTACAAAAATCGATATTTATGTTTAGTTCATTATTGAAATCTATATCATTAAAATTTAAAGACAACGTATATATATTTTCTTGTTTAAGATTTTTATTAGTATTATTTAAACTGCTTTTTAATAAATGTTTAATTACATCTCCACTTTCTTCTATTATTTTATTATGATCTATGTTATTAATAATGTCCCATAAATTTTTGTTTTTATTATCAATTATTGAATGTGTAATATCACTTAAAGTTGTTGTTAAAAATTTATTTAATTTAGGATCAAATGATGCAAAAAGTTCTGAAAATAATTCACTGGGTGATTTAAATTTATTTGGTGTAGTACCATATTTATCATAATCATTACGTAATTGGTTATTCATTAATACTTGATATGCTTCAGATATTTGTTTAAAATTCGTTTCAGCATCTTTAGATTTATTTTTATCAGGATGCCATTTTAATGCAAGTTTATAATATGCTTTTTTAATTTGATCTTTAGTTGATTTTTTTGATATACCGAGTATATCATAATAATCCATTATTATTTAATTAGTAATTTTTTAACTTTAAGTATAAAAAATTCAATACAAATTATATCATGTTCTATATTACACATTTTAGAATCTACTTTACTTGCAAAATCAAGTATTAATATTTTATCATTATCTGATATAGCTTTATTATTAATGTAATAATTAACAATATATTTCAGTAATTTAGGCATAGAAATATTAATTAGTAATAAATTATAACATAGTTCTCGTATTTTTAATATGGATATTATATCTGGTTCTGCTATTTTATTTATTATTTTTTTAAATATACAAGTATGATCAATTAATTCTAAATTTTTTTTATGGTTAATAAATAAACTTATTGTATAATTTATTTCATATAATGATTTTTTTTCAATTAATATTTTTCTTTTAGTTTTTGTTAATTTTAATATATTATTTGATACAAAATCAAAATACTCATTTAATTCTGAATTAGTTGGTACAGGAACACGCATATTAAGGAACCGTGATTTAAGTGTAGATTCAATATTAGATAATGAAGTAGATAAACAAATAAACAACGCAATTTCTGAATTTTTTTCAACTAAACCACGTAAACAGTTCTGTGCTTGTTTAGATATTCTATCTATATTTTTTAATATAACTATTTTTGTTCTTCCTGAAATATTTTTATAATTTAAATATTCTTGTAAAAAATCTGAAATAATATATTTGTCATATAATCCATATTCTACTAAATTTATTTCAATATGATAAGGTGATGAAAAAAAATCAATATTTACAGTATTATTTCCTATTTTTAAATCGTGTGTATTTATACTTGTTTGAATAAATATATTACAGTTATTTAAATAGTTTATTAATAATTTTGATAATAGGTATTTTCCATTGTTTTGTTTTCCATAAAATATAATATTTGATATATTATTAAAGTCAAAATTAAGTAATCTTCTAGCAATAGTTTTATGTATTATAAGATCATTAAGATTTTCTGGGACTAATCGTGAGTCCATTATAATTAATTATCGAATTGTTCTTAATACATTTTGCGTATTAATAATAATAATTATCTATTTATTTATTTAAATGGATAATAAAATTATTAATGATAATATAAAGTTACTTAATGAAATAATACAACTTTATAATAAATATACGGAACTTATTAACAATAAATCTTTATCCAATGAATCAATAAATAATACTAATACTAAGTTACAATTATTTAATGATAATTTAGAATTTATAAAAGAAAATATGTATGATTTGATATCGGACATTAACCAGTCTTATCTATCATCTACAATAAAATCAAAAATAGAATTTTCAAAAAAAACAAATGAAATATGCAAAGATTTTTATCCATTAATACTTATGCGTATTATATCAGATATTAATTAACACATCTTAATGATCCACTGCATACTTCTGAAGCACCTGTATTTCCAACTGCACCCTTTTTACCCTTAACACCCTTTTTTATACTGAAATTATGCACAATTAGTTTAAGTGTAAACATATATATAATCAATATTAATCCAATTGCTAATGTTGAGATAGTTATTATTTGTATTTGTTCCATTTATATTAATAAATAGATAATAAATTAAAATCTTATTTATTATCTATACATATTTATCCAATATTATATTGTATTCTTTGTTATTTGTATCAGGATATATTTTATCTAAATCATTAATAGGTTTTTTATTTTTATTAATATTGCGAATTAACCCTTTTAATTCAGAATCATTTATAAATTTCTTAGTTTCTCCAGTACTTATATTGTATAAATACCCTACCCCTTTTTTAACTTCACATTCATATGCTCTTCTGTTTGCCCTTTCACTATTTATACCTGCTGGGGCACATCCTGACCATAAATTTTGGGCATTAAGCTCTTTATTAGCTGCCATCTCTGCAATACCTTTAATAATTTTATGTACAAACTCCGCTAATAAACCTAAATTATACGCTTTCAGCAGCTCATAATAAATAAAAAAAAAGGTATCTTTATCAAGAGGCATCCCGGCTTTTAAAAGAATTTCATCTTCTTCACGGGAACCAGCACTCTCCAACCAATTGATAAATTCTACTAAATATCTATTTTTATATTTATTTTTAATAAGGGTATTTTTATATGTACCAGTTAAGCACATATGCACCGTATCTTTTGAAAAATCAGGGGCTTCATTTGTACAGATTTCCTGAAGGTATTTTTGCGTTAGCTCTTTAACAGCTTTTTTTGATGTCATAGCATCACAAGTATCATTATGAATAGTTGATGTCCAATATGCATTAACTGCCTTATTATCATAATTATCAATATAACATTGCCAACCATCTGGCATGATATTATCATAACAAATAGTTTTAACAGGTTCAATACAAGCATTTAAAGTATTACCTTTACCTGCTAATGTACATCTATATTCTGGTGCTATATGTGAATGTTCTTTAAATAAATGATGTGGACTTGGCCGCCATCCTGGTGGGACCTGTTTTTCATCACTTGCATCTGTAGCTGTATTTACATCTGTATTTGCATCTGTATTTGCATCGGAGATTTTATTATTCTCTCTGTTTTCAGCCTCAGTTAACTCTTTATCTATTAATTTCTTATCAAGCTCTCTTATTTGTATTCTAAAATATTCTGTTTTATTATGAATTATATAAATTAATAATATGATAATATGAAATAACAAAATATATAATATTTTCATTATATAATAATAAGATTTATTTATTATGGAACTTGAATATACTGTTTACGTATTCCATTTTTATCAGATTGGTTAAGTTTATGTGTTAACCAAGAATTATATGAAATATTTTTGTCATCATGATCAATAGAATCACTTACTATATTAACAATACTGTTATCTTTATAAATTACATTTTTAGATTCGTTATCATTCCACGTTATTTTTTTTATTCTATTTCTATGATCCTCATCAAGCATTTCTCTATATTGTGGACATAATTTAGATATAGCTCTTCCAGGATAACCAAACCCGCGCGGACCATGTAAATCCCATACATATGATAGTTTTATTTTTTGTTTAGTTATATTTGGATTTGGATTAGTTGCTTGTATATAGTTGTAAACCATATCAACCTTTTTATCTGAAAGTTTCACAAACCGTGGTTTTTTTAAAATTTTAGTATGAGCATCGCTTTTTTTATTTTGATATAAATACTGATTTATATTATTTAAACTAATTCTATGTTTAAGTAATGGTTTAGCTGGTGGTATACTTAAAATTTTTTCTTCTATATCGGATGGAGAATTTCCGTCAAACTCTATTTTTTGCCCTAATTTATCGTTATAAAAATAAAATTTATTAAATGAACTATCTTGTGAATTAATTTTAGAAATATCAATATCATCTTTAAAACATTTCCAGTCAGAAGGTAAAATTAAACCTTTACAAACATCTTTAACAGATTCATTATACTGTTTTTCTATTTTTTTCATATCAGATGATAATTTCTTTACACTGGTTTCTTTTTTATTTGTATGTTTATTTTTGAAAAATCTTAAAGGAGATCCTTCACCTATTAAACTAAATTTTTCTTTTACCGGATATTCAAATTTTATAGATTTAATACTTTTCAGTATATGAATTATAGTAACCAATATTAAAAATAATAATATATTAAATAATTTCATTATATAATATATTAATTTAATTATTTATTAACCTGTATTTTCACAACTTCCTTTAGGACCAGTACCGCCTTTTTCACCTCGGTCTCCCGTTGGTCCTTGTTTATTCCTTAGTTCTGTTAAGGTACTTTGTGTCATTCCGATATGTATAATCAATAGTATACCTATTATAATATTTAAAATTGTAAGTGTTTTAAGAGATAATTCAAGCATTATATAATATATATATTATTTATTTTAGATTAAATCGTCAAAAAATTATAAATGAAATATAATATTTATTATATGGACAGATTTATCACAGATTCAGAACATAATACAGGTTTGAATAATGTTGCTAATTTACATTCATTGGACCGTAATAAAAATATTACCGACTTACATACAAAACAAAAAGATTATATTAATATATTAAATAACTTTAAAAAAGATATTATATATAAAATTAATAGATTTGATCCATCCAAATTAAAAAATACTAACGACATTCAAATTAATCATTTATGGTTTCATTATATTTTTAAAGATTTAAATAAACGAGATTATGCTTCTATTTTAAAAATATGTAATATTAATTATAAAGATGATTAAATTTGCAGGTATCTTTACAATATAAGTATACTATTTAAAAATAAGATATTTTTATATATTATATTATGGATGAAATAAACTGGGATAAGGATATATGGAATGTAATTAATTCATTCTTTCAAAATACCGAAAACTACTTATCAAAACATCAAATAGAATCTTATAATACATTTTTAGATACAAATATATCTAAAACAATACGGCAATTCAATCCAATTATTTTACCTTATGCAAAGGACAGTGAAACTGAAAAATATAAATTCGAAATAAGAATTACTATTGGTGGTAGAATAGATGAACATAATAATGTAATTAATGACGGATCAAGTATTAATATAGGTAAACCAAATATTCAGGAAATTGTAAAAACACCAGATGATGTAATATTACAACGTAAAACACTATATCCGAATGAGGCCCGTTTAAAAAACTTAACATATAAATGTGGTATAACAACAGATGTGATAATTGAATTTTATACTGATGAAGATTCCTCTAAATCAGATGTTGGACCGAATCTACAACGTTATATAAATCCCAAATTATATAATAATGTATATTTAACCAATAATCTTCCTATTATGTTACAATCAAAAATATGTTCTTTATCAGGTCTAACAGGTACTTCTTTAAGACTAATGGGTGAATGTGAATATGATCAGGGTGGATATTTTATTATTGATGGTAAAGAGAAAGTAATTGTAGCACAAGAAAGGCAAATTGAAAATAAACCATATATTAACAAGTATTCAGATGATAACAGATATAAATATTCGCTTGAAATTAGATCTGCACCAGAACATAAATTTCAACCTGCAAGAATTACTAAATGTTTTATTTTAAATAAACGTAAAACAATGAATGAAACTATTGAAGAAAATGCGTTACGTATAAATATACCTAATATAAATGGTGAAATTCCTATATTTATAGTATTCAGAGCACTAGGATTTCTTTCAGACTATGATATTTGTTCAACAATAGTTGATAATTTTGAAGACCCTATTAATAAACAAATACTTAATGTATTAGAACCATCCATTAAAGAAGCAGCTTTTATTAACAATCAAAAAGATGCTTTAGAATTTATTGAGTCAAAAATATCTACTCTTTATATGAAGAAAAATATTCATAGAAATAAAAGAAAACATTTTTTATCTGCTATAATAAAAGATCATTTAGTCCCACATACTGGTAATAATAATTTTGTAAAAGGTTACTATATTGGTCATATAGTTAAAGAACTTGTCTTATGTTTACTTAATATAAAAGGTGTTACAGACCGTGATAGTTATATGTATAAACGAGTAGATATATCTGGGTTTTTATTATCAGCAATATTTAGAGATCTATACTTTAGGATTAAGACAAAAATGACAGAGGATTTAAATAAATTATATAATAATCACGATATAAAAAATGAAGGATTTTATTGGAATAATCATAATTCTTCAGATGAAGAGAAACTTGGATATAAAAACTACCGTTTTTATAATATAATATCTGATATAGGAAACGAATCTTCTGGTGGTTTAACTATTAATAGGGTTATTGATTCACATATTATGGATGAAGGTTTATTATATGCTTTTAAAAACTGTTGGGGTTTAAAAAATGCTAAAGGTTGTAAACAAGGTGTTGTTCAAGATATGAACCGGTTAAGTTATTTAGGTGCAGTATCACATATTAGAAGAGTTAACACGCCTTTATCCAAAAGTGCTAAAGTAAGAGCACCTCACTCATTACATTTATCATCTTTTGGTATAATGTGCCCGGATGAAACACCTGATGGTGCAAATGTAGGTTTACGTAAAAATATTTCAATATTTGCTAATATTACATCCGGTACGGATTCAAGTAATCTGATGCGGATATTATATAATTCTTCATTAGAGGATATACTTCAACATGATGTTGGTAAATTTAATTATACAAAGGTTTTTTTAAATGAAAGATTAGTTGGATATACAAAACGGCCATTGTTTCTTAATCGCAAATTAAAATTACTAAAAAGAAATGCTCTTATAAATGTTTATACTTCAATCGCTTGGTATATTTCAGACAATATAATTAAAATTTCTACAGATTCAGGAAGGGGAGTGCGTCCAGTATTTATAGTTAATGAATCAAAAATTTTATTAACTCAAGATCATTTAAGAAAACTTTCTGACCCCAGTATTCAATATAATTGGTATCATCTAATTGCTGGTTCAATAAATACAGCTCCTATTCCATATGTTAATACAGATGGCGCTGTATATAATAATGAATATGAAATTTCCAATAATTTAGAAGAACTTGAAAAAACTGCTGGATTAATAGAATATATAGATGCTGAAGAATCTAATGTTTCATTAATAGCTATGTATCCCCGTGATTTGGATAATAAAATTAATAAATATAATTATTGTGAAATTCATCCAGCTATTAATTTTGGTGTACTTGCATCTGCAATACCTGGTATTGAAATGAATCAACATCCACGTAATCAATTTTCAACAGGTCAAGGTAAACAGGCTCTTGGTGTCTATACTTCTAATTTCCGTAACAGAATGGATACAAAAGGCCAAATTATGTATTATCCACAAAAACCATTAATAAAAAGTAAACTGGCGAAATATTTACGAGTAGACGAATTACCACACGGTATTAATGCAATTGTAGCATTAGGCTGTTATTCGGGATATAATCAAGAAGATAGTATTATTTTTAATAAATCTTCAGTTCAAAAGGGTCTTTTTAAAACAACTAAATTTAGAACATTTTCTGAAAGAGAAGAAGTAGATGGCATTGTTAAAAAAGAATTCATTTGTTTACCTGATCCAAGTGAAACTGAGGGAATGAAATCAGGAAATTATAGGAAGTTAGATGAAAATGGTATAATTGAAGAGGGTGTCCAAGTAAATGAAAATGATGTTCTTGTAGGAAAATGTATTACACAAGGATCTGCAAGAAGTGGTGATGAAAAAATAATAGATGTAAGTCAATTTGTAAAAAGAAATGAAGAGGGTTTTGTAGATAAAGTTTATTCTAATACTGGAAATAATAATCAACGATATGTAAAAGTGAGAATAAGAAAAGATAAATATCCCGAGGTTGGAGATAAATTTTGTTCAAGACACGGTCAAAAAGGTACTGTTGGTATGCTTCTTCCAGCAGAAGATATGCCACGTACTAAGTCTGGTGTAGTACCTGATTTAATAGTTAATCCACATGCATTTCCGAGTAGAATGACAATTGCACAATTTTTTGAAACTTTATTAGGTAAAGTATGTATAAATAAAGGGTTTTTATCAGAGATTGTACCATTTAGTGAAAATAATATCGAAAATATTGCAAATATATTAGAAAATAATTGTGGATTCGAAAAATATGGTAACGAAGTATTATACTCTGGAATTACTGGACAACAAATGAAAGTTAATTTTTTTATTGGAACCACTTACTATTTAAGATTAACACATCAAGTATCTGATAAATATCAATCACGTGATGATGGTCTTAAAACTGCACTGACACATCAACCTGTAGGCGGAAGGGCTCTTGGAGGTGGTGGACGTATAGGTGAAATGGAACGTGATTGTGCACTTTCTCACGGTATTTCAAGCTTTTTAAAAGAAAGTTTTATGGAACGTTCTGATAAATATAAATTTTATATATCAACAAAAACAGGTATGATTACTGCTTGTAATCCTGCTAAAAATATATTTAGAGATTTAAGCAACGATGAAACTAAACAGTATATTGATGAAAATAATAATATTATTAAAAAACCTGTTGATTATTCTGATAGTAATTTTGTTTGCATTGAAGCTCCTTATTCATTTAAATTGTTTTTACAGGAGGTTGAAAGTATGGGAATTGCTCCACGTATTATAGCTAATTGTGTACTTGAAGAATGGAACAAATTTAATCCAAAATCAATACCATTAGTAACTCCAGAACAACAATTAGAAAACAAACATTTAGATGGCTCATATTATGTATCACAAGGAACTGATAAAACCTTACCTTTAAGAAGATTTCATAACCAAATTAAGCTCAATTTAATGTATGGATCATCTTCAAGAAATGGTTCAATTGTTGATTTTTCTTGTGGCCGTGGTGGTGATTTATATAAATGGTATAAAACTAAATTTAATAAAATATTAGCTATTGATTTAAGCAAAGAAAATATTGAATCAGATGATCCTGACGTAACTGGTGCAATTATGCGTCTTAATAATATGAAGGATGAATCAAATGTCGGTATTAATTTATGGGCTAATAATAGTACTATAGATTTCATAGTAGGTGATTCGTCTAAACAAATTACTGATAAAAAATTCGCAGATAAAAAATACCAAGCAATTTTTAATTCAAGAATGGAACAATATGGTAAACATTTTGCGGACTGTGTGTCTATGTTATTTTCTATTCATTATCTTTTTGATAACATTAAAAATATATCTAATTTATTGAATAATGTTTCATCTGTATTAAATAAAAATGGAATTTTTATCGTAACTACTTTAGATGGACCAACGGTATTTAATGCTTTAAAACAATCAGATAAAAACATAATAAATGGTAAAGTTTATGATTACAAAACGTCTAAATATATAGATGTTTGGAAAATAAGAGCAGATCCTGGATTGGATTTATCACAATCCGAATTACCTAATAGTATTGATGATGGTTTTAATAATAATATCCATGTTACTTTTGAATCGATTGGACAAGAATTTAAAGAGAGTTTAGTTCACCCTACTCTTTTAATATCACTTGCAGCTTCATATGGTCTCGAGCTCGTTAATCATAATGTATTACACAAAAACTTTAATTTATTTAATCATTCTACAGGTATGTTTAATGACATATACAAACATTATATTAAATTAAATCCAGATGATGCTGATGTTAAAAAACTTAGTTCACAGATTAATAATGAATTAAAAGAATATTCTAATATGCATAGATATTATATTTTTAGACGTAACCCTAATACTGTTATTCCATATTTAATTTTTGATAATTCATCTGATTGTAAATCATTTTCTAACAAAATGAAATATCACGAACCAAGATATCCATTAGTTAATTTACCATTTCCGGTTGCACTTGATACATATTTAATACAAAAATATATAACAGAACATAGACATCTTATTGGTAATAATAATTACCGTGTTCAAAAATATAGTAATTCAATATCAAATAATAAATTAGAAGAATCGGCATTATTTTTATCTGACATTAATAGTAAACTCGATAATGAATTTTATAATGATATCACGAGTTCATCATATATAAATACTATTAATTATATTTATCATTATATTAAAGTAGGTATATATGTCCGCATTGTTAATTCTACGCTTTTACAATTTGTACCTATATTTAATTATTCACCTAACGACGATGGTTTAATAATAGATAATGCTGATAATTTACAGTTTACAATTCCAAATATTGAAGATGAATCAGGAGAAGAGGTTCCTGTATCTTTTGAAGACTTTTTAACACATAAATTCACTAAATCTTCACTATCTAAATTTGTTAAACATGAAAAAATGAAAGATAATTATAACATCGAAAATAATAAATTAATAGAAGATTCATTATTAACTAATAAGCATATTATTTTAGATGGTAATAGAGTAATACTTGGTAAAGAATCGCATATACTTTATAAGTATAAAATTAATAAATATAGATCTTTACTTGAAGTTATTTGTAAAGTTAAACAAAATGAACTAAGTAGTTCAGAATTCATTATTAATTTATTGCATAATCCTATTTTAAACGTTAGAGATAGAAATATGATAAACCCATTTGAAAAAATATTAAAAGATCAAGCAAAACCAATTACATTAGATGGTAATATACTTCCAATTTTGAGTGAAACTGAACGTAATGGATATTTAGATATAGCTATTCCAACTACAATTGATTGGGAATATGTTAATGATAACTATTTATTAGATATGTGTGGTGAAAATTTACCTATACCATCTGATACAAAATCATTAATTAATTTTATAGGTGTTATATGCAATTTTGATGGTTCATTAGATAATGAACGTATTAAATTACTTGAAAATATTGATAATTTAGGAAATTATAATGAAGACGATGAAACAAGAGAATATGGTATCGATGTATTTATGTATAATACTAAATTAAATAATATACTTTCTGATAATAAAGTATCTATTTGTAAAAGTACTAAATTAGATGATGTTATGGAAGCCGATCTTAATAAGTTTCCAAAGGACAGTAGTATTCATTTATTTATAGATGGCTTTGGTTCAGATGAAATTTTATCTATTGTAGCTAAATGTCCCAGTGTTTTATTTAGATTATCATCCCATAGTAATTCTCCTAAGTTATGGTATGAAAAACATTTAATACCATTTAATATAAATGATACTTTTAATTCATCTCCTTCCAAATTTAATGCTGATTATATACTGCTTAATTCTATTAATGATTTACGTAAAGCTATTGATTTTGTAATAGATAATCCTGATTTAGCCAAAAAACTCGTATTAAATAAAAAAAATAAATTAGAAAGAATTCTTAATAAAAATACAATAATCGATTATATGCAAGTAATTATTAACAAGATTGGTAACAAAATGAGTTATAACCAAGTAATTAATGATATATTTATTGATACAATTGATGAAAATATTATAAGAAAAAATATTAATATTCCAGAAAATTTATTAGGAATATTATTCGGAAAGAATGGATCAAATATTAAAAATTTACAACATTATGCAAATGTTAAAATTACATCAGATGATTCTATTATTACTGACCAAAAAGGAATTAAAAATAAAAATATTATTATCACAGGTGGTATAGAAAGTGTTAATATAGCTTACGATATTATTAATAAACTTGCAAAATCAATTACTAAATATATTTATATAGATAAAACCCGAATAGCAAGACTAATCGGACCTAAGATGCAACATAAACGTTTGATAGAAACCTCATATGGGGCGTCTATATATATTAATTTAAAAGATTCCGAAATACTTGAAAAATTTAATACCTCAGTTAATTTCAACGATAAAGTTATTGAAGAAATGGAATATTCTGAATTTCAAAAGAAATATAAATTAATTAAATTAATTGCTAATATCGAACTTATGGATGAAATATTAGCTTCTATTAATATGTTTTTATATCAACATTCTAAAAGTGCAATACGTTATATAGAATATTCTGAATTAAGTTTAAATAAAACACCATTTTCATATACAGATCCCTATTTATTATTACAAGATTCTAAAATTTGGATGGATGATGTATATGTTGAACAAGTCAGTTCTAAAGTAAAAGAAGAAAGTATACCTTTAGGTTGGTTAAGTAACAGTAATTCAGAAGAACAATTAGAATTATCATTTGACTCCGATATAAAATATATTTCATTAATTTTAGATATTTATTGTTCGCGTACTCAACTTTGGAAAAATGATAATGGTAATTTACCGACTATTTCTCCAATTGGATGGAATTCGGAACATCTAACTACATATGGTATTAAACCAGAATTAATGCATAAATGGTTAATACAAAATCAAGAAAATGATAATTGGAATAAAGGCATTAAAGCTTTACGTACTAAATTAGATGTAGATTTACCAGAACAGCGCGTATTTCAGCCAGATTCACCTGTATACCAAGCTACAT
>MDTC01112029.1_pt1 | contig 28019 bp, 29 predicted proteins | sample 811181 | NCBI WGS metagenome assembly MDTC01 (sample SAMN05326644, study PRJNA326480) | marine metagenome | isolation source: seawater | place: Pacific Ocean: North | collected 2011 | reverse complement strand
CTAGCCGGTACACAAGCCATGCAAGCATAATTTGATCTTCTGTTGTCAGCTGCGCCAACTTCTCGCGAAGGTCGAGAGAATCAAGCTCTGTATATTGCATCTCCGCCTCCCCGCCGAAAGAAATTCATACCGAAGATATCTGTAACAGCCCAAAGCCAGTTAGCACTGACCCCATCGGTGTCTGGGATGCGTAATACCGCCACTCCATTGAACTCCTTGTTGACAGTCCAATTCACCCAATCCCCTAAAAATAAGCGGCTCCATGTGAGCAGCCCCGAATCTGTAGTCCAGTAAAATTTATTCATTATTTCCTCCTGGGTAGTGTTCCCGTGCCAAGCTGATCGACGCTGTTCGTTCTATTGTTATATCAATATCACAAGGTCTGGATACCTTGTATCTCTTATCACTCCTGTAAGCATATACCCAACCGTAGATCACGATCAATAATCCATACAAGTTATGTAGCGAAACCATACATATCGAGTAAAAAAATGGCTTAAACGCTTACTTGTCCGTACAAATGTCTGGTTTTCTTTGTGAAAAATGTCTGGTTCTGAAAAAAATAAAACCCAAATTACATATCCCTAAAGATGTTGTTTTATACCGTAGCTGGATGTAGTATTCATCCATAGCCGCTCACTTCCGAGCCGCTGAGGAGGAAATATGAATGACTTATCGGCAATACCAGTCATGGTCGATGAGCAGTACAACAGCGCGTTGCAGTTTGGTGAGCTGTTCACCCAGCTGTACTTGCTAGGCCCACACTGCTTGCGTCCTTGTCTGGACAAAATCTCTCGAGCCGACGATCCAGAAATGGCAATTCAAGCCTGGATACAAGGCTACACAGACTATAGGGATGGCAACGCACACGCCTTCCCCACCAGTCACGAATCCCTGCCCTTCGTTAGCAATTACAACAGCGGCTATAGCCACAGCTATGTCTTTGGCGAGCAGCTGGACGCTACAGAGGAGGCGCGCGATGCCTAAGAAGAAACTCAACTATCCCAAGATCGTTGGGGAGAAGCTCAAAGAAATAGGCGAGACAGCGGAATCCGCGCTGTGGGATTGCCACGGGACGCTTTGTGTCTACCACAAGGCGCTCGAGCGGATCGCTGCCGCCCAGGGCGTATCATTCGATGACCCGCAGCTGATCTCAGTGGACCTCGAGGCAGGCTCTACTGGTTCTGCTGCCGTCTGGGTCCGAGGGCATCTGGGGGAGAAAAGCGAGTGGTCCTACGGGGAAGCCTCGCAGAAAAACTCCAAGAACAAGTTTCCCCTCGCTATGGCTGAGAAGCGCGCTAAAGACCGCGTGATTCTAAAGCTCATCGGTTTGCACGGTTATGTCTACTCAGATGATGAGCTGGAGGACACTAATGACAATCCAGTCCCGAAGCAAAAGGACCCTGCTACTGAGGCTGCGCCAGAGGAGCCTGCGCCTGCACCAGTCATTGAGGTAGCAAAGAAGGGCAAGCCTGTTACGAAGGACAAGCTCCAGCAGTCAATCGAGCTGATTAAGTCAGGCAAGCACACGGTAGGTGAGATTACTGCTCGTATGCAGAAGGGTGGATATCTCGCCACTGAAGAGCAGATCGCACAGCTCTCCGCAGCCGCTGGTGGCAAGGAGGCAGCGTGAAGCTCAAAGACATCAACCAAGGGACTGCGCTATGGAAGGCATGGCGCAAGTCCAAGCTCACCGGCAGCAATGCCCCAGCCATGATGGGCGAATCCCCTTACACCAAACGAGAGGATCTGCTGACCAGCTACACCACGGGATACTCAAAACCAGTGGGCGGTAAGGTGCAGGATCTTTTCAATAAAGGCCATCAAGCCGAAGAAGCAGCTCGCCCTATCGTTGCAGAGCTGATGACAGAGGTTGAGAAAACTCCGATCACCCTCGAGGCCCAGTGCTGCGAGATGGAGGATTCAGACTTCCCTGAGGGGACCCCCGCTGCAACCCTAGAGATTCTCAAAGACAAACTAGCTTGCAGCCTGGATGGTATGACCGAGGATGGCTCGATCATCTTCGAGCATAAGCTCTGGAACAAAAAGCTCGCGCAGGCAATAGATGACCAGCAGCTGCCGCAGTACATCATGTGGCAGCTCGAGCACAACCTCATGGTATCTGGTGCTAAACGCTGCATCTTCGTCACCTCTGACGGAACCCCAGCGCAGATGAAGCTCCTCGAGTATCACGCCAACCCGTTAGCGCAAGCAGCTCTCCTCGAGGGCTGGGTCACGTTTCTTAAAGATGCAGAAACGCATGAACCAGTAGACATCGTAGACGCAACCAAGCTGCCGGAGTGGGTATCAGGTGAGGAAGAGCTGTTCTCAATAGACAGCCAAATCGCAAGCCTAGAGCAGCGCAAAGGGGAGATAAGGCAGCAGCTCGAGGATATGGCTGCTGGCCGGAAGATGGTCGGCAATCGCTATATGAGCATCACAACCAAGAGCAAGGGAACGATCTCGTACAAGAACGCAGTCGTGGCTAACAACCCCGACTGGGATCTCGAGGAGTATCGCTCGCAACCATCAACCACATTCCAATTACGGAGAGTCAAGAGTGATTAACAAGCAAATCCTTGTGGGAAACGTAGGCAAAGACCCGCAAGTAAAAACATTCGATAACGGAGACACGGTGGCCACTGTCACCCTGGCTACCAGTGAAAAGTGGACCGACAAAAAAAGCGGAGAGAAAAAAGAGCTGACCGAGTGGCACACCGTTATTTTTCGGGGAAAGCTGGCTGAGGTAGTTCAGCAGTACGTCAAGAAAGGTACGCAGCTGTACGTCGAAGGCACGACGAAAACCCGCAAGTATGAGAAGGACGGGATCGAGTACAGGGTCAAAGAGGTCCACTCGTTCGTGATGCAGATGCTGAGCAAGCAGAGCGGTGACAGCAATGCTCCCGCAGCAGCACAACCGTCCGCAGCCCAGCCCATTGACCTTCCTGAAGATGACATCCCCTTTTAATGCAGTGCAGCTGCGGAAGGGAAATGGACGATAGGAAGCAGGTTAAGAACAAAGAGGTCATCGCGAGATATATGAGATGCGGATCGTGCGGAAGGGTCCATGTCTATTGGAGGAGAGATGAAAGATCTTGTTCACGCAAAGCGGCTGAGCATAGCTAGACAAAAGCAAAAAGCCGCTCGCAAAAAGGTTCAGAGAGAAATGGCTAACCCAAAAGCCAAGAAGGATAAGGATGGTGGGGTCGATAACGACCTCATCAACCAGCCTAATCACTATCAAATCTTGGAGTGTCCGTGCGGCAGGAGCATCCAGTCGCGAGACATCCAGCAAGCAGTCGTTAATCAGCTAACAGGGCTTTACGCGGTCGATGTCGCCAAGGCCCTCGAGTACATCTTGCGATCCAGCAAGAAAGGTACAGAGCTTCAAGACTTACAGAAGGGAGCCAAGCACCTCGAGTGGGCAATACGCGGACTCGAGATGAAACTCCTTTATGCCGGCCTCATTACTGAGGACGAGCTGCGACACCCTCTTGCAACTTATGACGAATGGTAGGAGATCAAGATGCGAGAAATGCCAGTGGACTACTTGTGGCGATACGCTCCAGACTGGGCGACATATATCGCCCAGGACTCTGATGGGGTCTGGAATTGGTACGAGCGCAAGCCACACGCTCGAATTGATGAGGGAGTATGGTACGCATACGGCAGGCACGAGCCTGCTGCGTTCCATAGACCTTCTTGGGCCAAAACGCTCAGCGAGCGACCCCTGATACGCACCCCTAAAGTCGAAGTCGCTTAAAAGTGCGTGGGGTATATACACCCTTCGGGTTTCCGATCATGGCGGAAATCCTAGAGGGGGGAGCAGACCTCGCTCACGAACTCTGTGCCGCAGCCCTCGAGCTGCAAGAGTTTGACACGAACGGCTCGCTCCTCAGCAACGACTGGCACTCCGACACCAAGGCAACCTCGAGCAAAGACTACGAGCGCAGCGGCTACTCCAGCTTTGCTAACTTCAACCTCATCACCAGTTATGTTTTCGAGCGCATCCACAGCGCGACATATCAAGGGGTTCGCAAGTATCTGGCCGAGTCCCCCAACCCGATGAACTTCTCGATGACTAACAGCTGGGTGTCTATCTATGGCCGCGGCCACTGGGTCCCAGAGCACACGCACCCACTCAGCCATTTAAGTCTGGTGTTTTATGGCGCAGCCCCAGGGGGCGAAATTGTATTTAAGAACCCTGCGCTGCCGATGTTCTCGCAGCTCTATGGCGGCAGCTGCCACTTATTCCCGCAGACACACACCGTCACTCCCGAGGATGGGATGTTGATCGTGTTCCCTTCATTCATTCCCCATGGGACAACACCGAACGACACAGACAGCAAGCGCATTATCTTCAGCGCAAACATTGTGTTCGATGACTGTCCGCAGCTGGGGCAAGGACCGATAGATGAGTAACCTGATCTCTCTGGAGAAGTGGTGCAGCGACACCGGCTTCCCCAAGACTACGTTCCGAGGCTGGCGACCCAAGCTAGTCAAGGGTAAGCATTACGTTAAGATAGGTCGCGTTGTGGCGGTGGACCCAGTGGAGCTGGATTTATGGCTAAGGGAATCAGGTGGCGAAACGGAGCATGGCAGCTCGAGTATATGCACCACGGCGAAAGGCACTACTCTTCCGCAAAATTCGCGCACTCCGAGGCTGGTTTCAAAAAGGCAGTAGCCCAGAGGGAACGCTGGATACAGGATTTATCCAAGGGCCTCGAGTATTCGCAAAACACGCCGCTGCACGTTATCGCGCAAAAGTTTATAGACCAGCGTGACGTAAAACTCTCTACGCATAAAACCTACCGGCAGCTGCTGAACCAGTATTGGATGGAGCCGCTGGGAAATAAGCCGATCTACAGCATCCGCCCCTCGCATATCCGTGAGGTGCTCGCAAAGCATGACGTATCAACCAAGACAAAGCGCAATGCACTGATCCCGCTGCGGGGTGTATTCGATCTGGCGATTGAGGAGGAGCTTATCTTCAATAACCCAGTACAGGCGGTCAGGCTGAAAAAGCATCAAAAGCCGCCGATCCTTAGATTTACACCAGCTGAGAAAGACAAGCTGCTTAGCAAGCTCGAGGGAGATCCGCTGCTCTTCTACACGATTGCATTTGAAACAGGGATGAGGACGGGGGAGATTCTAGGGCTCCAGTGGGAGGATATAACTCAGGACACCATTACGCTCACAAGAGCCATGGTTAGAAGGCGCTTAGACGGTCTGAAGAACTCTAAGGTTAGGTCGGTCTACATTTCGCAAGCACTGCGCCCAGTGCTGCAATCGCACCCTGGTCGGTTTGCCGGAGGCTATGTATTCCGCAACACGCTAGGCGGACCCTGCCTCGATGCCGATGATTTCAATGAGGCGTGGAAGGCTGCGCTCAAAAAATGCCGCATGACATACCGGAGATCCTACACCTGCCGCCATACTCGAGCCTCTGAAATGCTTATGGCTGGAGTGGAGCCTGCCTTCGCTGCGAAGCAGCTGGGTCACACGACAGAGATGTTTCTGAATATATATGCGGATTGGATCTCTGGGGTAAAGGACAAGGACCAGATCCGGCTGCTCGACCAGATATAGCCTTTTGGTTGCCCGACTATTGGACAACCAAAAAAACTGCCAGTAACACCAAAATTATTGTGTCCAGGGTGGCCGTCAGCTTTTTTGTTTCAGATCGGCAGCTCTCACACAAAGCATCCTTTATCGGTACGCCTGCCTTGTTGCAACGATAGCAATGTCTCATGTCGGCCTCGCCTGCTATAAAACTTGGTTGCCCAATAGCTGAACAACCAAAATTGTGTGCTAGGAAAAACGCCGCTGAATATACTTAAACGCGCCGTATATCGAGAGCACATAAAGGGCAACAATGCTCATAGGGATGGACAGATAGATTAGGTCCCACGGGTGCATGGCCAGAATCTCCCAGATCCCATCGAGGGCAGACTCGACCTGATTTGCAGCGCATTGCTCCATCAGAAGATCTCCCCGTTTTCCTTGTGCCAAGCCACATTAAGGTTATGCAGCTCGATAATTTCTTTCTTGGACTGGCCGTGATAATCCACCGCTAGACGCTTTTGCTTCAGCTCTTCGTTAAGGCTGACCGTCCCTTCGCCCTTGTAGATCTCAGCCAATATCCGACCGAACTTTCCTTTCTTGTCCAGGGTGGTTTTGATAATGATGTCGCTGCCCACAGGACAGGCATCATTGACATACTGCTTTGCGAGATTGCCCAGCCATTTCAGCTCAGGGGTCCCGCCTCGAGTTTCGCTAGTGTCGATGCCCAGCAAGCGCACTGATTGTTTATGCAGATACACTGAAAAGCCGCAGCTGATATCGAGGATCACACTGTCCCCATCGACCCAGCGATGAACGCGAGCTGCATACTGATAAATTGGTTCCATGAAGCCTCCGAAAAACCGGAAAATCCATGCAAATTACGGTCAAATTACGGTCAGCCGTCCTGCATCCGCCGTAAGTTGTTGTTAAAACTTAGAAAAAATGGCGGAGCGGACGGGACTCGAACCCGTTTTGTAAGTTACATGGCGTGACATAGAGTGGCATGAATAGTGGCTTGCAGCTGTATTCAGCGCATAGCCCGACATGGCTCTACATGAATTTACGGTCAGAATTTACGGTCAGAATTAAACGGTCCACGATACGGTGAAGGTGGTAGTCGAACTCATCTTCTGTCCGTATCGGTCATATACCTGTGTTTCACTGGTTATCTGCTCGACCCTTTGGGTCCCAGGCTCAATCCCTTCTGAAACTTTGTAGGTAACGTGCTTGTCTCGGAATGTAGGCGCAGCCATAAGTGAAGGCAGCGGATACAGCTCCATATCAGCCATAAACAATCGTCGCAGCGAGCAAGAACGCGATACCGACTACCGCAAACACAACCATCCCTGCTTGCCTCTCACTCATTGTTTGCACGTTTGCGCGCAACAGTTTTCCTGCCTTTCTTAGCATTTGGCTCTCCGTTCTTTCTTTTCAGTGGAATGACCTCGAGCACACACCCTCGGGGGAACGTAGTCACATTCCCGATAGCGTTCTCGGTGTCAGATATTGTTAGCTTTTCTGGGGTGTCGTTGACGATATAACCAAGCGTTAGGAACTCAGCAGGCTCGTCCTTGCCTTCCTCGATGAGCTGCTCGTTCCACCCTGGCCAAGACATGATATCCAGCCAGCGGATCAGCACTGGCTCCTTGCCAGTAGGCTGACTCTTAGTGCGAGCCCTAGTACGGCCCCTAGTTTGGCCCATGGGAAGTAATCAGGTTTACTGCCCAGAAAACTACGCCAAGACTGGCGAGCAGTCCTGCAAGAATAAATAGGCCATCAGTCACCCCCCGTCTAAACCGCTGCTGTTTCAGCTTGGCTTTCTCTCTATCTCTAGCTATTTGCTTACGCAGCTCGAACATTTCCATCAGCGTTTCCTTGCCGAACCGATACATAATCAGCTCTCGAATGTCCTTTTCTTGCTCCTCGATCTTCTTCTTCAGAATGATGGCGTTGAGGGCCTCTTGTTCGACAGATGAGGCATACATGAGCTTCTTGAATAATGGAGGGTTCTCCAGTTTCTTCTGCTGCTCTTTCGCTTCGGCAATGGCTCCGTACCACTTTCCGACTTGAGTGATAACGCCCTCGACCTGCTTGCCACCCGCGACCAGCCTCTGCACTCCGTTGAAAGCTGCGGTTGCCCCAGCCATCAATGTAATTGGGTCCATTCACCCCTTCCCCCCTATTGAGATTGACGTTGCTCTAAATGTCGCTCGTAACGGACTCTGAACTTGTCTATCTCATCGTCCATACGCTCCCGAATACGCTCGATTCGGGTGTCTCTCTCCCTGGGGGTTATGGTTTCGTTGTCTCTCGCTCTGTCACGCTGATCGCGCAGCTTGGAAAGTCTTTTTTCTGTTGATTGCAACTGCCGGTAAAGCAGGTGTAGCCCATCGTGCGTCTCTACCGCCTGCCTTCGCTCACCACCAGTGGCATCTCGGTACGCCTTTCTAGCGTTCTCGATGTCCTGCTTGATGTCGTAGTAGGCCCTGCTGTCTGAGAAATCACTGCCGCTGCGACCGAATATCTTGCTGGCAAACGGCACTCTCGCAACATCAACTTCGCGGTTGTCGATGGTGCGCGCCATCGCATCGTAGGCGGAAGTGCCAGTGCGGTAGATACCGCCCAGGGAATACTCGAGCAGGTGTTGCAGCGCAGCTGGGTTGTAGTCTGTCGATATCTCCATGACGGTGGTATCAAACATATAGCCCAGCGGATCTACTGATCCCGACTTGTACTCATCACCACCACCGATGACATCGTTCATAAACTTCGCAAACCCAACGTAGGGCTCTTTTGTGGACTCCCAGTAGTTGTGGGCGTTAGAGCGTTCTGCGCCATACCCATCGTTCTCGCGCATGATCTTGCCGCCGAAGAAGTCTGTATTTGTAACCAGCTCCGCAAATGGCGTGGTGATCGTAGGCAGTCCACTCAGGAAAAGCCTGTCTCCCAAGCTATTGGCAGCGTGAAGCGCGATTGGGCTGAAGGCCGTGATAAAGCTCTCGAGAACGCTACCCAGCAGCTTTTCTTTGCGCCGAGGGCTTGCGTTGACCGCAGCCTCGAGCGCATCGCCAAGGTTGTAGAAAAAGTTGTAGCCGTAGGGAAGCGGGAACTTGTAGTAATCGCCATCGGTCCCTGGCTTCATTATGATGAAATTGCGCTCTCTGATAGCTGGATTGATCTTGTCCCAGTGAGCCTCGCCATCATCATCCTCTCCGCCAATCATGCGGTTCAGATTTGCCATCATTGCAGCACTGATTACCAGTCCACCAGCCACCTTCTGCGCTAGATTGATCTTTCGCTGGAATCCCCACTTGCCTTGGCTATCAACAGCGAACGGGCTCATAGTGGCCATCCACTGCGCGCCACCTTGCACCGCAGCATTGAAGAACAGGTATAGGGAGTTGAGGGCCTGACCCATCTCTCCCTTACGATTAAAGTTGACCGTCAAATTTTTGGCGAATGAAGCAGCCTGATTTTTGGAGATCCCAGCCTTTCGTGAAGCGATATAAGTGCTCAGGCGGATGCCGTTCTCAACCGCGGTGTTGTAGTCAGCAACAAAGTTAGTGATCGCTTTTACGGTCCCTTTTGCTGAAACCCTAGAGCCTGCCTGCTCGAGCTTGGTGTTCAGATCAGACGCCAGCTGGTCCAGCTCTGGCGTATCGAAGTAACCAGTCTTAGCCCCAGCATCGAGGAACTCTTGGTAATACTGCTGGAACTCAGAGTCATCAGGCCCAGTCTTTTTATTGCGATGGTAGTTAGCAATCGCCCTGATCGACTTACCTACGTTTTTGAGGTTGGTTGCGTCACGCGCAATCGTCTCACCTTCGACCCTGCCACCATCCTTGGTTTGCTCCGCCAAGATGTTCAGACCAGCTGCCTGTATGTCTCGAGTGAAGTTAGCAACCATGAACGTGGGATCGGCTGCGGTATTCACAAATGAAAGCCATCTGTTCACCGTGCCGGCGAGGTTGACCAGCATCCCCTGCGCTTGCGGCCCTACCTTGTTCAGAGCATCGAGCACCCGCTGATCGCGGACCTTGATATAGAAGTTTTTGCCATCCCGCTTGACGCCGAAGTAGCGATCATCCCGAGCCATATCGACGGGACCCTTGACCACCTTCTGTGCCTGCGCGTTCCAGCGATCTTCCATGTCAGGGTTATCTTCGGAAAACACCTGCCACTGCATTGGATCTGGGTTTTGCTCAGCCAGTGCAAGAAACGCCTGCCCTACCTCGTTCTTGCGGTAGCGGATTGTCTTGGATGTCATGTCGGCAATCACCTGCACCAGAGGACTGGCAGCTTTGGATCGACGCCCCAACGCCCTGCGGGTTTCCTTGCCTTTTGTCTGGTATCCCTTACCCGTAGGTATGGGACGGCCTTTCTCGTCTAATTCGTTCTCAGCAAAGCCTTTTAGCGGCACATAGAACTGGTACTTCTCGTTGTATGAGCTGCGCTCCTCTTCGGTGAGCAGTCCGCCTTCGACCATCAGATCCTGAGTGAATTTGGTCATCTCATAGACTTGAGCTGCGAGACTTTCCATAGTCGCAAGTCGCTCAGGGTCTTTTGCCACCTCAGCCAGATATTCATTTGCAGCAGCAGTGGTCATACCGGAGCCGCCATCAGGCAGCTCTGGGTTGATCTTAGCGATCTCTCTGTTGCGCTCTGGCGCGTGTTTAGCCATCAAGAAGTCATCGAGTTCCTTAACCTCAACACCAGCATCCTCCATAGCCTTCATCAGAGGATCTACCAGAGTAAGCTCCATCTGCCGCAGATCTTCTTCCGCCTTGCCGTAGAACAGCTCTTCCGCCATGTAGACGTTGGCTTCCTCTGGGACAGGCTCTCCGCGCAGCTCCGTAATAGCCTGCTGCAATCTCTTGAGAGGCAGGAACTTGTCTTGGATCTTACGGATCGCAACGTCAGTCATGCGCTCTTCAGTAGATCGCTTCTCGTATATTCGGGGTCCATCTGGATCGGCTGCGCTAAACATCGGCAACCCTTCGTACTGGATCTGGTCGCGCAGCTCCTCTGTGATCGGCCATGCCCAGAAGCCCACATCAGTGGTCGTATCAACATCACCCTGGACATCAACACTCATGCCATCCGAGCCCATCAGCCGGTCAAATATCTTCTTGAGCTTGCGGTTGTATATAGCCTCGTAATCGTAGTTATCGCTCCAGCGGTCTTGAACGCGGTTTGCCTTGGAGAACGCCACGCCACCCTTGCCTTCTTCGATAGCTCTAATCAGGGTGCGCCTTGCTGCAACATCCAGATATCGGTCATCCCGATAGGGGGAATTAGGCGGCGCGTTCCGCAGACTCTGTGCTTGCGCGCTCTTTCGCGAGTAACGGGTTTCAGCCTTGTTCGCCTCTTGCTGCCGATCCAGAAGCTCGATGGCCAGATCCGTGAACTGATCGCCATGAGCCGCCTCTACCGCCATGTATGCTGCTGCGTTGTACGCCGAACTCCTCCCTTCTTTGGCCTGTCTCATAATCTCCAAAGGCCCAGGGCCAATTTGAGCGAGCTTCAAATCACGATCACGGTCAATCGCCTCGAATGCCTCTTCATCATTGACGGTGGTATCCCCGCTTGGACCCAAAATTTTGGCTTCTTTCTTAGCGTTCTCCGCCTCCAAGCGAATCCTCATACGCTCATCGCCGTTGCGTAAAACTTCTGGCTTCCAGTAGCTTGCAGTTGGGAGGGATGAACTGCCCCTGCCGCCGCTCAGGAGCGCGTTGAGGTTAAAAGTGTTAAACGGCGCATAGAAAGTCTGTAACTTATCTGCAAAGCCCGAGACAGTCCCATCCTCGAGGATGTCTCTCGTTCCGCGATCAATAGTGAAATTTGTTGCGAGCTTAACCCCATACTGGTCTCGCAATCGGCGGATTCGGTCTATCCCGCTAAGAGAAAGGTATGGGATCACATCTCGAGCAAACTCAGCAGCCTCAAGCATAGTTCCGTTTATGTTCGCCTCGATGCGAGCCTTGTTGTCGCCAAACTCGTTAGCCCAGTAAGCTGAGTCCCTGCCCTCACCGCTGGAGTACACCTTCTCCACCACAGTATCGTAGAGGGCGCTTCTAGCCTTGTTGCGCGCATCCTGAGCGTCCGCATACGCCTGTTGCAGAGGGGGCTTTTCCTCCTCCTCAATACGCCTTATTTCCTCGGGATCGTATGTCTTGCCACCGGACTTACGGATATCGCTATGCCAGTCGGATTGGACCTCTTCGATAACTAGCGTGTTGTCATTTATTCCGCCCTCTAAAACTACGGACTCGAATGATCTATCCGTAGTAATTGCTGCATAAAGAACATCAGCCTCGTCCCAGTGGTTGCCGAAATACTCTTGCCCACCGCCCATGTCGTTATCGGAAATGATCTGCTTAATTTCTCGATACTGAAGGATGTCTCCTTTTTCTCTTTGTAGATCTCTGAAGTAACGGAACATCCTAGTGCCAGTCGTAGTCCCTGCTAGGCCGTAATCCCTCAGATGTTGATCGGCCTGTATCTTCGCCTCGTCGAGATCCCAGATTTCGCTTGCGCGTTCGAGCTGCTGCCCATTAACCCAGATGGAGTAGCCATAGTCAGGGCTCCCCTCGATGAAGATATCTGTGTCGGATTCTTCTATGTAGGCGTCAGTCCTAGTGACGGGATCGCCCTCGAGATACTCCGTGCGAGCCGCCTGTTCGACTGCATCATCCCAGTCCAACTCGAAGTTTTCTTCGATATCGTCCCAAAGCTCAGCGTCCAGCTCTGCATAAAGTTGGACCACTTCCTCCGCCCTTGTGAATCTGTTGGTGGTCCCGCCCTTTGAGATTCCATAGTCTTTTAGGCGCTGCTTATCATTTGGGAATCTCTCGAGGATCATCTCTTCCATTGCTAGACGCTTGTTTTCCCAGAGAGTCTTTAGCGCCTGCATAGACCGATAATCGTCCCACCTATTGCTCCTTGCCTCGTAGTCATAGTCCTCGATGAGATGCTCGTAATAGGCTTGGTCATCCATGATTTCCGGCTCGCTCCACGGCGTCCCGCCCTCATCGCCTTCATTAAACCCAACGCCCACCGCCTCTCGAAGCTCAGGTGCGGTGTTCTGTAGATACCGGATCACCTCCTCTTTTGTGCGCTTAGGCGCACCGTCATCAGTTAAAAACGCTTCCAGCTCCGTGTATTCCAGCTCATCCCTTTTTAGCCCACGGCCTTTCAAGAATGAAAGAATCTGATCTCCGCGAACTGCGCCTTCTGGATTCTTCTTGGAGGGCTTGAATATCTTGTCGCCCTGCTCGAGCAGCACCTGCTCAGCATTACTAAAGAGGCCCTGGTCGGTTTTCTGTGCTCGAGGACCAGTCTCCTTCACGCTGTAAGCAGTACCCTCTCCAGCTGTCATGCTGGTGAAGTATTGCTGCCTAGCTTTCTTGGCAATAAATGCGATATCGGAAGCGGTGGCCTTGGCGAGACTGAGATATCCCCGCTCTCTGAACCAGTTGCGGATAGCGCCCAACAGCTCCTGTAACCGCAGCTTCAGGCCCTTAGAGTCCTTCTGCCCAGTAAAGGCGATCATCTCTTCGACAAGACGGGCGTTTCGTATCTGATAGGACAGGTCCGCTGCACTCTTGCTGAACGCCTCAAAGTAAGGCGCGAGATCGTCCTCGAGGCCCAGATCTTTCACGGCCTTCTCAAACCCTTCGCGACCGCCCATAGCGGCATATAGGTTGTTTAGGGATTTAACTACCCCGCGGTCAGCAAGCAGATCCCGCAGTCCGCCGTGAGTGCCTTCGTGGAACAGCACCTCTTCCAGCTCGCGCGCGCTCTGGATGTTGTCGCGCACGATGTATAATTGGTTGTTATGAAAAACACCTCGAATACCGCGAACATCGTGTCCCGTCTTTTTCGCTTGCTCTCTAAGAGAAGCAGGCAGGTCGGCATAAGTTGGAGCCACGACAACACGATCATTGGTGTCCCTGTCCTGACCAGTGACCCGCTTGATGATCGAGTCGAGTTTTTTGTCGGTAAGAGCACTGGAGTTGACGCTCTTCCGCATGACATGGTTTCTGGCAGAAAAGACGGGTCCTGATTCGCCACCCTCTTCCTGATCCTCTCGAAGCTCCTTAACAGCCTCTCTCAGATCCGCCGCAGCAGCCTCATAGTCAAGGGAAATGTAGTAAGGGTCCATGACAATGTTGTCTATGTCGGAGAACGACATTCCCGCTTCAACAGCTTCGCGAATCGCATCTGGATCAACCATGTCGTAGCGGTTCTGCATGGTCATAATCGGGTGGTCGATAGCGTTGTTTGCGTTGAAGAAGGCATAAGCAAAACCTTCTGGGGTTTCGCTTCTCGCGTTCTTTGTCTCTATCGAGCTGCCGCCGAACTGACTGTGCATCTTGGAGCCGGCAGTAGGCTCAGTTGGCGCAATAGGCAGGTCTGCGTTCATGCGGCCCCAAAGAAGCGTTTTCTTTGTGTAGTCCTCGCCAAAGTGGTACGGATCAAAAGAAAGTGACCAGGGCGGCAAGCCGTTCATCTTCTCGATGCGACCCACTGGATTCTCTATCGCCCAGACAGATGGCTTGAAGTATTCGATAACATCGAGGGTGGCTTGCACCAGCTGTATGCTTGAGTAAGTGCGCCCGTCTTTATCTTTCGCGGAGAAGTGCCTTGATCCGCTGCTTGCGAAATCAGTGCAGGGGCAAGCAGCCAAAATCGCGTGGATTTCTTTGCCGTCGAACATATTGAACAGCTGCTGGAAGAAATCTGTACCGAAGTTGGTTATGTCGCCTACATAGGGGTTGTCTTGGATATCGAAGGTATGAACCTCATATCCGGCTTCTGACCACGGATCTGACCATGATCCCGTTAGGTCAAAGAGGGAGAGCACAACAAGTCGGTCGTTTATTGCTCTCTTTTCTGGAACTCGGAACTGGCCTCGAGCATTGTCCCGCCACGTTTGCACTCGAGCTTCAGCTTGCTCTGGGCTCAGAAACCCTTGGCTTCCCGTGAGAATGTTGACCTTATCTTTTAGCCGAACACGATCTTTTTCTGCCGGCGCTTGCAGCACTCGAGTCACGCGCTCTGGGTCTGCAAGCGTATCTTCTGCTGTACGGTATCTGCCGAGAGTTTCCACCAGCTCCGCGAGCTGCGCTTCATTTACCCCAGTGTCTGCATTTCGGTGCTCTGGCGCATTGCTTGGCTGCTCAGCTTGGAGAAGCGCGAGATCCCTGATTTCTCGATCTTGGATGAGCCGCTCTATTTCCTCTTGTGGGCGATCAAGATATTGAGCCCACTCGACCGCATCCCAGTTGTCCTTGTTGTTTTTGTACTCCTCTAAGTAGCTATCAAAGTTTTGTGCAGCCCACGGAACAAGGAGGTTATTTACCGCATTGGGCAGCTTAGATGGGGTCTCTGCGTTTATGCGCCGAGCGATCTTCTTGTCAGTGTCGCCCAGGGCGTTCATGCCTACTCGCTCGAGGACATCACGCCTTGTGGATGGAGTAGCCTTTTCCCAGAAATCAATAAACCGATCCCTGTTTTCTTTGTTGTCAAACCACTCGCTTGTTTCCTGTCTCTCAGCTTCTTGCTGTTCCTGCTGCTCTTGCAGGCGCTGCCTCTCAGGTGCGTTTGATTCCTCGAAAGCCGCTTCTTCCGCTTCAGTGCGGTAGGGAACTCTCTCGCTACCAGACATACGCGCGGCAAGTGTGGCTATGTCTCCGGCGTTGCTCTTAGCACTGGTTGAGGAAGGCATAGCGTTTTGAGAGGTGGCCAAGACTCTGGCAAAGCGAGCAGCGTCCTCTCGGTCGATTACGCCGTCTTTGATTGCCTGCTCTATTTGAACAACACTCTCATAGGGTCCGGTGTTCTCGAAAACGTACTGAGCCTCAAAAGCCTCTGTAAGCCGCTCAATCTTCTCGAGTTTCGTGCCTTTCTTTTGAGCACCGATATCTTCCAAGAACAGATCTAAATCTGCTTCGCTTGTTTGATTGAGCTTCGAGTTAATCTGCCGGCGTCTATTCTCGAACCCGTAATCCTTGTTGGATCGGGGCTGGACCTCATCGAAGCCAAACATATCCCCGCCGCGGGTCTGCCCCAGTCTTTCCGTAGCAGCCGCTAGGGTTGATTCACCAGCATCCAGCGCAAACTCATTGCGCTCACGGTCTATCTGCTCGCGAGCCTCCATGCTCTCGAGATCCCTATCCTCGAGCGTAGCAATGTCTCTTTCCGTATAAGTGCCAAGCTCAAATTCTGGGACCCCAGAAGCAGAAACGGAGCCTTGTGGCTCCGCTTCGGTGGTCGTGTCTGTTGTTACATCTGGGGGAAGGTTATCCCTCGCCTCTGCAACACTCTCTGTGCTGCGATCTTCTGCAATTTCTTGATCTCTTCGCTGACCCCCTCTGGGGTCTCTCTCAGCTGCGCGATCTCCTCCGGCGACAACCGCTGGTACATCTCCTGTAGTTGCCTCAGCCCTTCGCGCGGGTATCTGTTCTGGACCACTGTAGATCTCCTCTGTTACGCCCTCGAAGAATTGAGCCGCATCGTAGATGTTGAGGTCATTGCGACCAGCCTCTTCGGGGTTGATTTGTGTTTTGTAGGATTCTAGCAGGTACTCGAACTCGTCAATAAGCTCCTGCTGTAGATCTATATCTCGATCTAAGCCTGCTATGTCACCTTCTTTGTCTGCCTTATAAACATAGCTGCCCTCGCTGGTTGACCTGATAGCGTCACGAATGTCCTCCATAACATCGTTAGCACCAAGCTGCGGGGGCTGATTCGGATCTTCCGGTATATACCAGCCCAGCTCCTGTAAGCTCTCACGGAGATCGTCAAAGGTTTTCCCGTTACGCTTGAATAGCGCGTACCTGCCGACACTGTAAGGCTTGGGCGCATCTCGCTTAGTATCGAAATCGTTGCTCTTCGCATCCTCGATGTTGATCCCGCCCAGCTTCACAATGGTCAGAAGCAGGTCATCAGTATCTTTAATCGTTGATGCGGGAATCGGCGCGTTTACGCCCTTGAGATCCCGCGCGGTCATCTCATCTCTCTGGGCGCGCAGCTCGTCTAGCTTCTGAGCCTCTTCATCTACAGACGCTTCAAACTGAGCAATAACATCCCCGATAGAAACTTGATCTTCTTGCCGCTCTTGCTCGATTGCCTGCTCTGGCTGTACGACCTCTTCTTCAAACTGAAGGTCCTGTAGCCGCTGCCGCTGGCTTTGTTGACCGCGCTCTACTACGGCATCAGGAGTAACCTCGTTGATAACTTGAGCCCCAGGGCCTTCCGGCAAATTGCCCTCGACGGCAAACCCGTCCCCATCACGGATCACGGCCCAGTTATATTCGGGCTCGTTGTTCCGCAGGAAATTCATTGCAGCCTGAGCTGTCTTGGCTGTGGGGTATGGCTCGCCACTGGTCTTGCGGCGTGTGACTCTAGGCGGCAATCGAGGAGCGCCCTCTGGAGCCTCGCCATAGATGATGCCTTGGTCCTCGAGCAGCAATGGGTCTGTCTGAGGGGGAGTGAAATCGAAAGCAGCTCTGCGGCCTGCCTCTTCCTGCAAGATCGGTCTGACTCGCTCAATGATTCTGTCAGCTGCTGCTTGATTGCCCTGCTGTGCCAGCTCGTTAGCTCTACGCAGTTGAGCCTCTACGCTACGCAATCGCACGTTATCTTCATTCAAGGCAGTAACAGCGTCTTGGTCCCCAGCTTCCTCAGCAGCGCGTATATCGCGCTCATTCATCAATATGCTGTCGCGCAGACCCAAGCGTGGGTCAGTGCCTAAAGGCTGTCTGGAGGACGGTGCGGGGGTCTGTACGGGGGCAGTGCGGTCAGCTCGCCTAGACGCAAGAATGGCTTGGTAGGTTTGCTCGTTGGGGATGCCCAGCCTTCTGAAGTCATCTATCTGACCCAGGGCGTAGGGGCTTACTTGGTAGGCAGCAGGATACAGCTCCTCGAGCTGCTCTCTGCTAAGGGATTCGGGGTCGAGGGTTGTTTCTTCTGGGGTAAGGGTAACAGTGCCAGTATCGCCTGCTAGGGCGCGAGCAGCTCTCGCAGTAGCTTCTGCGTTATCTGTTTCGATTTGGGTAGTGCCAGTAGGCGTTTCTATAGTCGCGCCGAAAACTGGAACGGGGTTGGCTTCGGATGTGCCGGCAAGGTCCTCAACGTCCATGAGCTGCTCAGGCTCAGTGCTGCCCATACCCATGCGTTGACGCAGACGCTCAGTGGCGCTAAGGGGAGTGCTGGCTGCATTGCCTGCCGCAGCAGCTGCTTGATCGAGCCCATCGCCACCGCGAGCTTGAGATTCTTTGCGGCCTTTATCGACAGCTTCAGCAAGCTCATTGCCACGAAGCAGTGAGTCACCGCCTGCAAGCAAGCCACCAAATCCGCCGCCTGCCACAGCACCAGCAATACCGCGATCTAGCGCAACGTCAGTTTCAAACGGAACAGGAGTGCCAATAACCTCACCCGCGTATTCCGAACCTTCCTGTAAGAACTCAGTGCCAGCTTCTCGAGTAGAGCCCTTAAAGATGCGGCTTTTTAGGGTAGCCCCTGGAGCCGACTTAAATATGCTCAGAGCACCGATTCGCTCGAGCACAGAATTAAAAACCGCAGTAGGTAGCGCCTCGGTTAAATCGCCGGCAGTGACCACACCATCGTTGTCTACTCGGATAGGCCCATCAGGGTCCTCGATGTAGACGCCATCGACGTACCGATAGCTCTTGCCCTTGTTGATCTCCCGCTGCTCGGCAATCTCTTGTGTTCGAGATGCGACATATGGGACCAGCGTGGTAACCGCTGCGACCATATCGGGTATCGAGTGAACGCCCTGCTCTACAACAAACCCAGCCAGCTTTTTGGGGTTGGTCCAGTCATCCCAGCTTAGCTCGCCATCTTCACCCTTAAAGTTTTCCCAAGTGAAGCGGGACTCATAACCGAAGTCTCCAAGCTCTTCGATCCCATCGGCCAACGGCTGAAGCATATTGCTGGTTTCGTTCGGGTCCCGATACCACTCAAACGAAACGCCATCTTCGCCAAACTCGATGTAGGGATTGATCCCAGTTGTTTCTGCTATCCATTTTTCGCCGGACTCAGCCAGATTGCCGGTGAACTCAACAAGATTACTGACAAGCTCTGCACCACGCTCACCCGCGCCAGCGAGCGTGTTTAGAACAAAACCTTTCTCTTCCTCTTCCTCTTCATCAAACAGGCCAGGGGAGAAAAAGTTTGACCTTGTTAAAGACGGAGCGATGTACTCATCATCAAACAACCCTGGGTTAAAGAAGTTGGAGCGCGTGTTTTCAGCCATTCCGACCAATCCTCAAAACAAAAAAAAGGGGGCCAAAAGGCCCCCGAATAGGTCAATAGACCCAGGGAGAGAAATTACTTAATTAGGAAGCCTTGATAGAGCGAGATTAAGCTCCGCCAATGTTGCGGTGGTCCCATCACTCAGATCGTACTGACCTCTGGCATTAGGCCCGTTAGCAATAGCCTGCTCGATTGCCGCTCTTTGCTGAGCGAGAGAGCCCCTTCCAGCACCACCAAGATCGAGGAAGCTGACATCCAGCCCCATCTTTTCGCCAGTGTCCTTCATGGCCGATTGGATGATGTTTGCGTAGTTGTTGAGCCTTTCGAACGCCTCTGGATTGTCCTCTGGCGTGTAGCCCATATCGTCAATCTGACGCTGCTGCGCGGTGTATGCGTCGATAGCTGGGGATAGCAGCGGGTTAGTGCGGGTCAGCTGGGTAACATCAGTGACCTGCCCCTTTCCATCCACATACTTGAGCATCCCAGTGTCATCTTCAAAGAACTGCTGCGGGAGCCCTTCTGTATACGTCCGATCTGCCAAGAAGTCCTCTCGGGCGCGATCATAGACATCATCATCCCGATCAAAGCCTGCCTGCCGATCTGCCAAGAAGTCATCTCGCTCTCGCTGGTAGAGGCGGTCGTTCTCTTGTATCAAGAACGCACGATCATCCAGCGCGTCCTGACGATCACGCTTGTAGTTAGCGTCATTGATCCTTTGCAGCTCGCGCAGCCGCTCCTTCTCTGTCTCTACAGAAAAGAGCGTATTGCCATAGTCCGTGAAACCTTTGGCTGCGCCAGCAGCAGCGCCTAAAGCAAAATCGGTAAGCAATCCCATGTTAGGCCCCCATAGCACCTGCTGGCTGCTGCATTGGCTCTTCTTCGTCCTCGATCTCGTAATCGGGGAGAGAGTCACCAAACTCATCAGGCAGCGCGGCAGCTTCAGTAGCGAACTGAGCGTCATCAATCTGCGTCATGCCTTGCGACAGGACATCCAGCTCTTCTGGAGTCAGACCGTTTTCTTGCCCATACATAATTATCATCTGCTTCATCGCAGCAGAAATGTCACCGTCTGCAAGAGGCATACCCGCGGTCTGAGCAATAGTGAACACCTCATTCAGCGTCAGCATCCCCAAGATCGAAAGGTTTTCTTCCTTGATAAGCCCATCAGTTGCGGTATCTGCTGCTTCTGCCAGCGTGTATGCAAGACCAGCGATCATCTTGGGCATTGGCGTGTCTGCTTGACCCAGCTGCCTCGCGATCTCTTCGGATACCTTGTCGGGGCCGTATAAACGATCACCAACATAGGCTATAGCGCGCTGAAGCGCCGGATCTTGAAACTCATCGCCGCCAGTATCTTCAGCAGGCATGGCTTCCTGTACGGGTGCTTGTTCTTCGCCCCCAGCTTGATTCAGTAATCCTTGCATGATTAACCTCCAGGGGCCGGTTGAACTTGATTAGGAACTTCGTATCGGCCAGTTAGCGGATTGAACACAGGCATTACGAATGCCGCGCCGACATTCTCGCCATACTGTCTGCGAGCCTCTTCTAAGGCCGCAGCCTCATCGTCCGCCGCTTTACTTGCTGCGACCGCTTGTACGCCACCCAGCACCGCCTGACCGCCGATAGTGATCTTGGCTGCGTCTTTAATGCCTTGGCCGTAGCTAATGCCCTGACTGAGCGCCTGATCTCCAACCACATTGCCTGCTTGGTTAAGAAGCCCAGGGGCGTTTCCTGCTGCGTTACTTGTCAGGGTTCCGCTTACATCTAGCGGCACGTTTCCAGCACCAGATACGCCGCCGGCAGTGGCATTAGTCGGAACCATGCCGGAAGCGCCCTGCGCTGCGCCTTGTGCGGCTCCTGCTGCTGCTTGGGTCCCTGGGCTGATTACCGCGTTGGCTCCACCCGAAACCACACCCGTCACTGCGCCAGTAGTAGCGTTGATGGTCGTACCTTTAATGCCAGCCATCAGGTTTGATCCAGCTGCACCAAAGTTGCCGCTCATTACAGAAGAACCCGCTGCGCCAAGGCTGGACCATGCGTTGCCCATACCTGTCGCAGCTCCTTTGAGGAACCCTGCGAATCCTCCGCCACCGGCTGCGCCGCCGAGCCCTCCCATAATTGCTGCCCCACCGAAGTAGATCAGAGCCGCTGCCGCAATTACCTTGAGAATCTTGGATTGCTTGATCTTCTTCCAGACCTTTTTGACGCCTTTTACAACGCCTTTAACGACCTTCTTGATCGCCTTCCCTACTTTCTTGACAACCTTACTCATGTGAGGCCCCTTACGAATGAACAGTTAGTGGACAAACGAGCAAAACCGATACGCTGGAGATACTTCACAAGACGGGGATCTGCTTCTGGCTCTAACTCCATCACAGCCACCTTGATCGTCGGTCTTGACCGAATCCACTCTGCTAGTTTGCGAATTAGTTTGAGTCCATCTCGAGGGACTCTTGCGTAGTACAAAAGGACGCTGCATTGCTGCCTTTCGTACCAAAACGATTTTTCTGACATAGCGCCAACGCAGCCAACCACCTCTCCATCAATCTCCGACACCCAGACAAAATGAGCCGCTCCCGAGATTGCTTCTCGAGTGGTCTGTGTCATCGCATCGCGATCAATGTTTACTGGAAGTGGGTTTCTGCTTACTGACTCTACGGCTAAATCGACTATTGCCTTCACATCGGAAGGTTTAGCTTCTCTTATCATTTCTACCCTGGGTTGTTGCTAATAAATCTTACGGCTTGAAACCATCCCTTTCGGCGTTTTCGATTGCCTCGATCTGCTCTGGTGTTAGCGTGATATTTCCAAATGGGGTGCTGTAATTTCGACCGCCCCGACCCCCTCCGGTGTTGGGGTTCACAATGTTGTTCGTGGCCCAGTTGTTATCGCCATCGGCGTTAAACGAAGTATTTGTGTCTGGGTTGGGGTTTGCTGGTGTGCTGTTATCAGTGCCGCCGTCATCAGCATCACCACCGTCAGCGCCGCCGTCATCAGCATCATCATCACCACCGCTGGCAGGCGGGTTGTTACCAGAGACAATGTTATGCAGCTCTGGCATACCCGCAGCGACATTCATCGCATTGGCGATAGCCTGAGTTTTTTGCGTGGCGTTCAGATTAGGATCAGCAGATATGTTGCCAATCGCATCCATCGTGCCGATCACAATCGCACTAGCGGTCTGAGCATTTGTCTGATTGAGCGCCAGCTCGCGATCAAGCTCAGCTTGACCAGCTTGGAAGGTTTGCTGACTTTCCTGAGAAAGCGTAGCAGCTGCTTGGGCATCATCTTGCAGAGCTGTCTGCTGAGCGAACGCGGCAGATTGAAAGGCGGTCTGGAAGGTTTGATCCGCAGTCTGCATGGCTGTCTGTTGAGCAAATTCAGCATTTTGTAGAGCGGTCTGCTGAGTAAACAATGCAGACTGCTGGGTGGCTGCGAACGCCTGAGCATCGTCTTGCAAGGCCGTCTGCTGCGCTCTATCTAGCGCGTTCTCAGAGGTAAGAAACGATTGCTGGTTTGCCTGTAAATTAGTCTGCAATGTCCTGTCAGCAGCGTTTTCAGCAGCTTGAAACGCCTGATTGGACTCCATCATAAAGATGCTGTTCTCGCGGTCCAAAAAGGAGTTGAGCGCACTATTGGACGCTTGAGCATTTTGGGAAGCCGCCTGCAAATCAAAGCCGGCCTGATCGCGGGTGCGCTGGTTTACCTGTCCCACGTTGAAGATATTTGTCTCTGTAGACATTTGAGCGTTTTGCAGCTCTGCTTGATTCTGCGCCCTCATATTTGATTCGGCAGTATTGAAGTAGGTAGCTGCGTCATTGATCGCAAATGGCTGCGCTCGATCAATCATTGCGCCCTGGGCGGCTCCTACCGCCATGCTCGAGTTGAGCAGCCCACGGGCAGCGCCCTGCTGGAGCCCCTCTGTCCTCGCCCTTTCCATGAGAGGGGAATCGGTGCGGAGCATTTTGTCTAGCTGGTACTGGGAAGTCTCCTTCTCATCGACCTCGCGAGTAATTGCGTTGGCTTTTACTACCTCGGCTTGCTCTGCCGCGCCCATTTGCGGAGCAGTGACTTGCTGCACCTGCTCTAAGGCTTTGCGCTTGCGTTCCTCGAACTCATCCCCAGTCATATAAGTGGACATATCAGATCCTCACTCAGATTCTTTTGAGTCAACCAAGCTGTAAGCGTTGCTCAAGCTCGTTTCATAAGACTTTCTGCAATGTTCCACATGAAACGGCCATGCACAGAAATCCAGTATTTTTTGCAAAATGCGCCAGGGCTTAATGCTGTTCCCTTGATCCCGCAGCCGATAGCACCTCGATGCCAGTGTCTCCATAGGGTTAGTGCTAAAAAACACCACCACATTCACGAACTGAGACATAACCTCGAGTATGCGAACGAAATACCAGCGCACTGCGTCCAGCGCCTTCATAGGGTCCATTTGCTAAGCCTCCTCAGCTACCACTTCCCGATTGGGCAGGTTGCTGATTTCAATTTGGTTTTGAGGGCTAAAACGCACTTACATTCAGCGCAATAACCCTGATTCAGAATGGTTCGCTTGTGCGGGCAGCTGGCGCAAATGTTGCGCCTAGCATCGACAAATGAAGTCAATGCTGCGCTCGAGTTAGGCTGGAAGCCGTACCCGTACATCATTAATGCCCAGCTCCCCGCGGGAAAGAACATGAACGTCCCTACAGCGCCTCTGACAGTCGAATCGTCAAACTCTATGTTGCTCGCCACATACCCAGAGAAAATGCCCTGCTGAGCCTCTGAGAGCCTCCCTGACCTAGCATCACGCCAGAACTGAGAGTCTTGCCTTTCGCTAAGCGCGTAATGGGCGTCGATGAACTCCATCGCCTCGTCTGCTCGAGCGTTTACGCACTGGTTGAACTTTGCTCTGCGCTTATCAAGCGGCAGCATGGCCTGCTCTAACAGCGGCCTGAGCCGCTGAATAGCCAGATGAGTCAGCGCAATTCCAGTGCTTTCTAGCGGCTCGAGGAAAAATCCGCTGAGCCCTATGGAGATGACGTTATGCCGCCAGGGTTCTACTTTTCTCCTTGGAGTGAAATCCACCCGCCGAAGCGAAACCTCGGAAGGTGGATAACCAAACCTCTGCTCGAGGTAAGTGCGGAACTCCTGCTCTGCTTCGGCCTGATTTATGTGCCTCGATGAGTACACATAGCCAGTCCCGATCCTGCTTTGCAGCGGCACATTCCAAACCCAGCCTGCGCTTAGCGCCTTACAGTGAGTGGTGTTCCGCTGCTGTAATTCTTTGTCGATATAAGGCAGCTGCGCTGCTAATGCGGTGTCGCAGTACAAGCGATCCGTATAGTCAATCGAGCCGCCAGTCGATAGCAGCGACTTAAAGCCGGTGCAATCTACGAAATAGTCCCCAGACACTTGATCCCCAGTATTGAGGCCAAGCGTCAAAATATTGTCGCTTTCGTCCCGCGTTACATCTGTGACCGCGCCTTTTATCAGCTGAACGTGCGGCCTCTCTGTCAGGACCGCATCACGAAGATAAGCCCCGTAAAGGGCGGCATCGAAGTGAAAGCCAGTTGGCAGCGCAGAAATATCTGGCCCTTCCCAGAACTTCTCCGCCTGCATCTTCCCGAGCAAGAGGTTCTTCTCTACCCAGTTAGCCTGCCTAAGATTCGCAGCAGACTCCGCTTTGCCGGCTTGCAGCTTTTCCACTACCTCGACATCAGGGCCAGGGGTAACAAAGAAAGGATGCACCCACTTGCGCCCATCGAGCTTGTAGAAGTCCTCGAACTGTATTGAGAACTTAGCCGTCCCATCGACCTGATCGAGCCATTTGCGTCCTTTAAGCGCCTTCAGCTCTGTGCCTTCGTGGAACGTGTTGATTACTGGGAGAGTGCTCTCCCCCACGCCGATAGGGTTATTCTGTACCGGCTCAATAACCTTGATATCGAGAGATGGTGATGCTGAAAGTAACGCTGCTGCTGACCATCCAGAAGAACCACCGCCAACAATAACTACTACCGGCTTAGCGGATAACGCCACTATCCCTCACATCGCTAATGTACTGACGGCACACTGCGCGCTCTGTCGAGACATCCTCTGGGATAGCAGTCCCGATCTCCTGCTGACGAATCACATACCAGTCAGTCGTTCGCAGATAATTCTCACACTGGTTGAGCCGCTGTATCTTTGCGGTAAGAGCGGTGTCCTCTTCGACCGTCTCCAGATACGCCTTAATCTCATCACACTCGAGATCAGTAAGCGCAATAGTCTCGCCGCCATGCACTCTCTCTTTCGTTGAGGTGCTGAAGTTAAGAGAGTCGTAATCGAAGCTGAACTCCGGCTTGATACTGCTTTGCAGATTCCGGTCATCGCCCACCTTCACTACGACTGTTCTGCCGTCCGGCGTATGAATCATTTGGTCGTGAGGCGTCATGCACTGCTCCTAGAAAAAGTACAAATACCGCGAAGTATCTGTTGTCGTTGTTTGGTAATAGCCTGCGGTCACAATGCCCCAGACCGTGGTGTACTCGATGCACTGCAAGTTGCAGGTCCACGGACACCCACCCACGTTCGTCCACTGGCACTGGTATTGCCACCCAGTAGGACAGTCTGCGCTTGATGGCTGGCCCCCAGGCCAAACATTTGCCGGTCGAGGGTTACAATTAACGTGCCAGTAGTAGGTCGCTACATTGCTTGTCACGTTTCCAGTTGCCTGAGAAACCCACCCGTACACAGGGGGTATATAGTTTTGCGTTACCTGAGAATCTGAGATCCACACTCGCCGCCATAATTCAATCGGCGCAGTTGTAGTTGCCGGCGCATATCCGCCCATATTCGCGTGAGCGTTGCAGGCCCAGTAAATGCTCGAGCCTGAGTAGTTTGCCGGTATTACGATCCTCGTTTCCGCCCCAGACTGCCCTGGGGTTCCAAGGTTCGTAATCGTGCAACCATTCAAGGTCCCGCTGCGAACAACCGTGGCTCCGCTGCCTCCAGCCCCACTGCTGACAAAGCCCAATGGATGACCAGAGTTAGAGCTGTCTGACTGATCGAAAACGTATGTGCAACCCTTCAGCAGCTCGAGGTCAATGTTTGAGTCGCCAAACCCAGCATTGGGATCTGTTGATGGCTCCGCATCGACATAACCAGATCGGTATGAGCCAGCCGCGGAGGACGGATACCAGTCATCATCGAGGAGATAGATGTTGCCGGACCCCCACCCCTGATTAGCGCCTGACGAGGCTGCTACCGTTACAGTGAACGTCCGCACTAATGGGCTATGAACGATATCGACCTTTTCGACAGCTGCGCCGTTATGGGTAACAGTTTGTACCTGCGACCAGTCAATCGTTTGTGTCGTTGGCATCTGCCTTCCTCACAATGCCGAACTGCTGCATTTCAGCCTCGGTAGCACTAATCACCAGCTTGCCGTCATCAGCCTTCCTAACGCAGTGGTCGGGCAAGCAGCCTATTTCGAGCCCAAGGGAATCCCCGCAGCCGGATATCTCTGGCTGCGCTCTCTTCTCAAGACTCATAATTAACCAGTGGTGATTGTCAGCGTGTTACCAGTAAGCGTGAAAGTCGCAGCTGTTCCTTGCGGACCTTGAGGGCCTTGCGCGCCAGCAGCCCCAGCGGGGCCTTGCGGACCAGCTGGACCTTGAGGACCAGTTACATCTGATACCTCACTGTCGATGTACGCGGTCAGGCCGGTAATGTCAGACACGCCTACGCTGCCATCCGCCACTAAATCAGCGAGTATTCGCGCTCTGCTCATTACGCACTCCAGTCAGCGAAACTTTGGATGCCTTCAAAGGAAAGCGCCTGTTCGCTGTTTGTGCTGGCAGGCAAATCCCGCAGATAAGTACGGTAGTTAGCCCATGCAGTTTTGTCCTCAGCAGACAACGGAGAATCCGCCATCTGGGTCCAATCAGATGAATGTAAAGCCTCATCTCTGAGCAGACGCAGACCGCGCATCGCTAATTCCAGTGTTTCGCTTTGTGTTATTTCGCTCATGTCTGACTCCTTATGGCGCTGGGTATTGAGTTACATTGCCCGTTCTAGTTTTCGGGAACTCCCTTCCCTTGCCCCAGATAATTCGGACCCCGCCGTTACCGCCTAAACAGAAATTGCTGTTACCGCTCACGCTTGTGCCGCCGCCACCGCCGCCGCCACCGAACATTCCGCCGTGGCCGTGATAAGTGGTTCTGCTGCCAGAACCTTGTCCGCCTCCTGTGATTGTGGACATCTGGGTGTCAGTGTCTGCTGAGCTGCCGTATTTACCTCGGGTGGTCATACTTGAGTTGTTGTTGTCAGACCCATCCTCACCACCTGAGCCGCCCTTACCAGTGTAACGACCGTCTGAGTAGAAAGAGTTGCCGTTGTTGGTCATCATGCCAGCCCCGCTAAGACCCTCGCCAAACAAGCCAGTACCACCGCCACCGGCAAATGAGTAGGTGGAAGAATCGTAACCACCGCCACCACCGCCAGCACCACCGGTTCCGTTTGCAGTACCGTTGTAGCTGTTGTTGCCATTGTTGGTAGAGCCGTAGGAACCGTTACCGCCGTTTCCGCTGTAGCCGCCAGCGCCACCGCCGCCACCGTAACCGTTGCTTGAGCAAAGACCGCCGCGACCACTACTGCTGTTCCCTGGCGTTATCGTATGGCTTGTGCCGTTGGTGGTGATTGATCCTCCATACGGCGTACCGTAACTGGTGCTATAAGTGGTACCACTGTGCTGACCGCCATAAGCGCCTATGATCGTAGTGCCGCCTTTAGCTATATATGAGGCGTAACCATGACCGCCTACATCGCCGCCTCTGCCTGCATAAACGTCGATAGTGTCCCCAGCGAGTACAGGTATGTTGTTTGCCCAAGCAAGCCCACCGCCGCCTCCGGCGCTGCTCGCCCAGCTGTAGTGACCGCCAGCGCCACCCCCAACCATAACCACACTAATTTGAGTGATGCCATCGGGGACTGTGAATGTGCCGCTGTGGTAAGAGGTACCACCACTGGTTGATCTTGGGTTAAAGAAAATCGCCTGCCCTTGAGGGATGTTGACAGTGCCTCCTAAAGTCCCCAGCCAGCCGACAACACCACTCGCGATTGAATGAACGATGAATATCTCGCCGGAGTCAGAGTTGACGAACATATCGCCCAACGCGACCCCTGTTTCTGATCCGGTTGGATTCGAT
>MDTC01163204.1_pt1 | contig 28039 bp, 32 predicted proteins | sample 811181 | NCBI WGS metagenome assembly MDTC01 (sample SAMN05326644, study PRJNA326480) | marine metagenome | isolation source: seawater | place: Pacific Ocean: North | collected 2011 | reverse complement strand
GAAGACGCGCATTCGAGTCGGCAACAATGTCGTTGCCAACTTCAAGATCAAGATAGGCCAAGAGCCTAGCGCGTCTGAGGATACGCTGGATGCAGACGCAAAGCTGTTGCTGGCGAACCTTCGAGTCAGCTATACGAAAATCACAGACGGGGTTGTCAAACTCAACCCCCGCAAGTTCAAGCAAGATGGCCTGATCTCAGAGTACAGCGAGCTTGCATTGCTCAAGCAGTATTTCGATCTGGTAGAGACAGAAGAGACTGCGCTCAAGCAGATCACCTATACCGTCAAGCAGTTTCCCATCTACCGAACATTCTTAGAGGATGTGAAGGGCGTGGGGCCAACGATGGCAGCGGTTATCATCTCAGGCTTTGACATCCATAAGGCTCAGTATGCGTCCTCCCTCTGGGCATACGCTGGCCTTGATGTGGTGGGCGACAAGGGCAGATCAAGGATCAAAGAACACCTAGTTGATCAGACCTACATCGATGCTGAAGGTAAGGAGCAGACCAAGAAAGGTATCTCTTTCAATCCCTTTATGAAGACCAAGCTGATTGGTGTGCTTGGATCGTCGTTCGTCAAGACCAACGGCAAGTACCGTGAGATCTACGACAACTACAAGAATCGCATCACCCACATGCCTGCCCACGCTGAGAAGACCAAGGGGCACCTCAACAACATGGCGATACGCTACACGGTGAAACGGTTTCTTGTGGATCTCTACATCGCATGGCGCACGCTAGAGGGGCTGCCGGTTGCGGATGAGTATTCCAAGGGCAAGCTGGGCATTGAACACAAGGTTGCTTGAGCCAAAGCAAATAAGAGAACCAACCAAGTGAAGCGAGCCAACGAAGCTTAGAAAACCAAAAGTATTGAGCGAGCCAATGACTGAGAGAAAACCAAACAAGCCTAGCGAGCCACATAAGCCTAGTAAACCGACATGACAAAGCGAGTCAATCATGTCTGAGAAAACCAAGGACATAAAGCGAGCCATAACAGTAGAGAGAACCAAGGAGGAAAAGCGCGTCATTATAGTAGAGCGACACAGATCGAGTAAGCGAGTCAGCAAGACGTAGTAAACCACCTTCGGTAAGCGAGCCGTAACCGACGAGAAAACCAAAGGGAGTTAGTGAGCCAGCAAGACGTAGAAAACCAGTTGAGGTAAGCGAGCCATTGTAGATGAGGAAACCACGAAGCTTCAGCGAGTCACGTGAAAGTAGAAACCCAGTTTTTCAAAGCGAGTCATCATATGCAAGCAACCCACAATCATAGAGTGAGCCTGGACAGCAAAGTAACCCACTTACAGGGAGCGAGACACAGTGGAGATGGAACAAGTAATCGAACAACTCGAAGATCTAATCACACGTTGGGAGCAAGCGTCAGAGCACTTTGTCAGTGCAGATACTAGCTTCAAAGCGTGGGAAGCGAGCAGTAAGAAAGCCCTTATGGATCAAGGGTGTAGCGCAGCCAAGGCTGAGATACAGGTACGCAGTGACCCAGAATGGGAAAGCTATTACCTAAACGTGCAGCGGTGCAACATTGCAGTCGAGAAGAAGAAGAAGCAGATCAATGTCTGTCAGCTTCGTTTCGATGCAGCCCGTACCGCTAGAGCAGATGCAAGGAGGATCGTATGAGCAGTCAGTTTGTGCATGACATGACCGGGAAGCTTGCCAATATAGAGAAGGTGAGCGAGATCCAAGAGATGCTTCAGAATATGGCAACTCTGATGGTTGCTTATCCTGATGCGTCCGAAGATCAATCCAAGCAGTGGCAGGACACCCTGAACATGTGTCGCGTAGAGCTACGGCGCAGGCATAGATTATCGGCGGTACGTCTTGCGCCCAACAAGGGTACATTTAGCGCCCAAAACAAGGAGTAACTTATGCTGGATCGAGGCGATGCAGACAATTACTTACCTAATTGCCCGTGGAATCAACCCGATGCGACGATGTGTCCAAAGCATCCCGACATAGAGATGAACGAGGTAGAGGATGAGGATGAGAATGGCAAGTACAGCTTCATGTTCTGTGAGGTCTGTCTCGCCATCGAAGAGAACGAAGACGGCAACCTCCATTGCGAGGTCTGTAATGGTGACGATCTTGAGTACGATCATGGCCCAGGCTTTTACTGCTTGCGCTGCGAGATGCATCAAGGAGTATTTGTAAACAAACTGTAAGGAGATGACGATGAGTGAATTGAAAACAAAGTATCTCAAGCTAGAACAGGATGAACTATCGCTGCTTGGCACTCTGCTTCGCATGAGCAAAGACGATCCCAGAATACATGGACTTATCGGCACATGCTTTTGGACTCACGCTCACTCGAAAGAGGAAGAGGCTGAGTTGAAACAGGCTTGGACTCGATTGCTTGATAAAGTCAATGCACTGATCGAGGAGAAGCAAGATGTCTCTGTTTGATGACGTGGAGGAAATCATGGTATTGGCAAACGAAATACTGGGTGATGAACCCCAAGGTGATTACGAGATTGTGATCATGTATCGAGATCGAGACCTAGATCAGGGATGGCAAACCGTCAGCTATCGGAACAAATCAATATCAGACATTCAATCTCTGCCAGAGATCGCTGAAGGGTTCGAGATCGGCGGTATGTCTGTGAAAAAAGTTAGAGGACTTGGGGGTTAGGATGCACAAGGCGAGTGCCAGCGTCAGGTGTTGCTGGGCAACCTAGCACTGCCCAGTCTCCAAATGTGAAATAGATGAGATGAAGTGGTTGCCCCGTTTTTCAGGCCGAATCTCATCAACTGGCACACTCGAACAAAGCTAGGCCGACATGCGGCCCTGACAGAACACGCAATACGGCCCAGTGTGAGACCCATAAGGCCAAGATGCGGCCCAAATAAAAAAGCCCCCGCAAGCAGAAGGAGGCAGCTTGCGAGGGCTACGGGTCAGCGAATCGTCAAGGAGATATTTCGCTGATCGGATTGTCTCAGACGCTATAGGATTTGCAAGTCCTTCTAATCACTACAAATTCCTATGTAGTTCTTATCTAAAGCCTGCATTGCTAGGCGAAACACGGGGATTTCTTCCTCAACTAATGGCAAGTCCTTTGCTATGACAGACATCACCATCACCGTTTCATCCTCACCTACAGCGTCTTCAATAACCCGACCAGTATCTCTCAACCGCAACAGGCCGTAGTTATAGTTGCTCTTCTGGAATCGACCAGAAGATGTGGCATGCATATCTACAGTCCTTACAAAGACCCCAGCATCAACAAACACTTGCAGCATGTACTCAGCCGCCTTGTGCTCAAGGCTTGTGATCTTATCGGCAAGCAACATGCGATCTATTTCAAGTTGATCCACCACCCTGGCTTTTGATATCGCATCACCTTCATCCTTCTCAAGCACAACCTTGTGCTTCTCATGGATCTTAGGATTGCCGACATCGTTTACCTTGGTGTCAGATGTCCCACTCATCTTCTGTTTCATTGAAGTTCCTCACTGGGCGAACAGGATTGTTTGCAGCCTCTTCCCACTCAACAAAATCTTTATACCGTCCCGTCACTGGGTCATAGGTTAGTCTCGCGCTACCGACTGATCCGATCCATTTGAACCTACACTTCCACGAATGCACCTCGATGTGCTCGCCCAGCCGATGCACCGTAATGCCACAGTCTGCCTTGGCGAACCAAGCCGCACTACCACTGATATGGTTACCATTTGGTATCGGCATCTTGCCTTGGTCATTGGCTCTCATCTTTGCAGGATGCGCGATGAACCAGATGTGCAGGTCACAAGACCGAGCGAATTGCACCATGCGGGTCAGCATCTCACTGATTGCTTGGTGTTCATGCTCCGTGCTGCCTTGAGCTATGTAGTTATACGGATCTATCACCAGACCACGGCAACCCAACCTCATCACTGCTTGCTTGGTTCTATCGATGATCGAGTCAATCGTTGCGGCCTCGCCATCCTTGGAGTCAAGAAAAGCAAAGTGATCATTGACCCAACCCTTAGCCTCCTTCATTTCTGTCTGACTCATGCGCTGCGTATTGCCCTTGAAGAATGGCTTTCGCGCCCTCTTCTCACTAAGCTTAATGATGTGCAACGGGGGCGGGTTCTCGAAACTGGCGATAGCGAACTTCCAATCGTGCTGCTCTGCCAGATTGACAAGCACCGCATCAATGAACTCGCTTTTACCTGAGCCAGGAAGGCCGGTGACCACAGTCAATTGCCCCTGCAAGACAGTGTAAACGTCATCGAGACCCTCGAACCCAGTGCTCTTGCCCTCCATCAGGCCGCGCTCGTACAGGAAGTTAACGTCTTCAGCGTAGTCATCTGCACTGTACACACCGACCAGTGGTGTTGGAGATGCAGACTCAACCAGATCCGCTAGATAATCAGCGCCATGCTCGATTAGCGCATCGTTGGCGTCCTTACAGCCCTCTGGCAGGTCTAAGTGATAGCACTTGGCTCTACCTACACGCCGCATTATCTCCTCACCAAGAGCCTCTCCTGGCTCGTCAGCATCCATAGCAAGAACTATTTTGTCAGCCTGCTCGAAGACAGATTTCGCATGCCATAGGTATGCAAACTTTCTGTCCTCTTCAGGATCGACCCTGCGGTTACTTACTTTCTGTGGTGCCCCGTTGGGCACAGACACAATAAGGTAATCTTCACGATCACCTAGTGCATCGCTGATTGCACAACAATCAAACTCACCCTCAGTGATCACGACGGTTGTGTGTGCTTCAGTAGCCGACTCTATATTCCAAAGAGTTTGAGCCGAACCGTCTTGAATAAAATGTTTACCCTCAACAGATCGCCACTTGATCGCTTCGTTGTTCTGGTATGCGAAGCCGACAGCAGCAACATCACCCGCACCGTGGAAGTAGTGGCTACCACCCACGACCTTGAGGTGCCTGATCCGATCAGGATCAATACTCCTGCTGCGAAGATAGTTGTCTGCAATCAGGTGATCACTTTGCTTTGGCAGGCTAATCGCCTTCACCTTGGCTGGTGGATCTATATCGAAATCGCTCACTGGCTTTTCTCTCACCTTACCGCTGATCTCACAGTGCCAACACTTGTATAGCACCCCATCCGAAACCACATCCACGTCGAGCGTCTTTTCGTTTTTCTTCTTACGCTCTGGGCTACACATCGGGCACACATGACGGCCCTCTCCTTGACTTGTTACGAAATACTCAAAGTCGCTATCGCTCATTAGGTTCATCTTGCCTCCTTGTGAACCGTATTACTTTGTGGTAAATCTATAGAACGCCATCGATGAGAACGTTCTCTCCAACGTTAAGTTGGATCGACAGCAATCGTTATCGATAGCCTTCTATGATCAACCGTTTGAACTCCTTGACACCATCATTCGCTGCCTTCTTCCTCCTTACTCCTGTATCTTCTAGCGCCACCATGTAAGTGATCCTGATGAACTCAGAAGCTATTTCCTCCGAGATGCCGAATCGACCACACACATCCCAGACTTCATTCTTCAACAGCCAAAGCAGAGCATCCTCCCTAACCTGCTGATCTTTGTCTGCTAGGTCTTTGATGGTTTGCTCCATCATCTTTATCGCTAGTACATCACCCTGCAATTCTTTCAACACAGATCTCTGATCGAGGGTTTTCTTTGTCCAGGCCATGATATATGTGCTTCTCTTTGACCTGCCTGTCGTTCGTATAAGCAAAGCCTTCGAGACAATCTAATATCACCGACTCATCTAGGTCTGGCCTGCGAGTACGGTAATAGATCTTCATCGTCACCTTCACATCGCCATTGAGTAGCTCATCCAGCTTTGGGCATTGCTTCTTGAACGCATCAACATAGTCCAAAGCCTTCTTGCTTTTGATGAATCTGGATCGCCCTGCAATGGTGACTAGCTTGCGTGAGTTAGCTTTCGATGCAGGTTCTCCGTATATTGTGGCTTCAAACATGTTGCACATAATGCACAGTTTCGTTATTCTGTGCAACAAGAAGGAGGTTGCTTATGAGCAAGATCGGAAACTTAATCTTGGAATTAGAGGAGCGTGGTGACATGTTCTTCTGTGAGGAGCGTAGGACTTATGAGTTTAGAAATCGAACGGAACGTAGACATGAAGGTGAGACCCAGTGGAGAACCACTGCCAACAATACCTTGGGACAACATGTTTTTGAAGGATGCGGTAGACATTACCGTAGGGGAAGAAGAACTGTCGCGGCGATTATCCGCAGTGCGAAGCGCCTACAAAAGGTGGCAAGACCGTCAAACAAGTCCCGATCAGAAAGAGTTTCACATCGGCAAGCTCGTCAAGGATGGGGTCACCGTGGTGCGAGTCTACTGCAAGAAAGGCCCGTCAAGAGATGAGGATAACGAATCATCACAATCTCAGCACCCCGATAGTCAAAGCCCTATCGAAGGATGAGTACACCCGTGGCGCGAGTCATCGATCCATAACTCAACTGATCGACAGCCCACGCATCCGCATTCTGCGGGAGCGGCACTGGGACGATCTGACTGAGGATATATCTGACAGGATGTGGAGCGTCCTGGGCACGGCTGTCCACAAGGTGTTTGAGGATCACACTGGCGACGATGTGATCAGCGAAGAGCGCCTGTTCGTAGAGCTTGATGGGTGGGTGATCAGTGGTGCCATTGACTTGCAAGACAGTGAAGGCCCGATTGACTACAAGTGTACTTCTGTTTGGTCTGTCATCCACGACAAGATCGAATGGGAGAATCAACTTAACGCCTATGCGTGGCTGATGCGTCATGCCAAGAATCGTATATCTAAGCGACTGAGAATCGTGGCGGTGATGCGTGATTGGAACAGACGCGAGTCTCAGAACAATGAGAGCTATCCCCCTGCTCCTATCCAGACACTTGATATCAAGATGTGGACTGATGAGCAGCAGGATCAGTACATGCAGAACCGCATCGGGCTGCATCAGTACGCTGAGCAGGCAAGCTTTGCAGAAGAAAAGCTACCCCTATGCACTGACGCAGAGCGTTGGACTAGGCCGACCACCTATGCAATCAAGAAGCGAGCCACACCCAAGAGCAAGCCTGCTAAGAAGGCTTTGCGGGTGTTCAAGACTATGGATGATGCTGAGAAGTTCATATCGGAGAGGCATGACAATGGTGTGTACCACGAAATAGAAACCCGAAAGGGTCTGCACACTCGATGTGATCAGGACTGGTGCCGTGTTGCAGAGTTCTGTGAGCAATGGAAGGACAACCAATGATCGAAAATGATCGCACTGTTTTTGAAAAGATGATTGGTATATGGGCTATCACCCGCATACCAGCACTAAGAATGACTCCTCACGCTGATGAGGTTGGATTCTTTTGGGTCAAGGGGCCGATCACAAAGATGCCGTTCAAGGCATTTGAAGATATGGCTGCAATTGAGATGGTGAATTTAATAGAGAAGGAGATAGACAAACATTATGGCGTCAACGCAAAAAAATTCAGAGCCGACTTTCGCGGATATATGGGAGACCCTTTCAGCAGTCAGCGTTGAGCAGTATGTCGAAACCAAGATGGGTTTACGCTACCTATCATGGGCGCATGGCTGGATGACACTGATGGAGCACTACCCCAGTGCCATCATGGACTTCCCAATGAACGAGGTGCATGAAGACGGAAGCATTACCGTCCACTGCTCGATAGTGATTGGCACACTGGCACGGCATATGTGGTTGCCGGTTATGAACAACAAGAACCAAGCCATCATACGGCCCAATGCAAGGGACATCAGTGACGCAAAGATGCGTTGCCTTGTGAAGTGTATGGCTTTGTTTGGGCTTGGAATGTACGTCTACGCTGGTGAGGATCTGCCTCAGAAAGAACAGCCTGTCGCAGAAGTAAAGCCAGAGCCTGCCGCAAAGAAACCTAAACCCAAAAAGGAAGAGCCAACTTCTGATGAGCCAGTAGAAGATTACTCTGAAAAAGAATCTGCTTCTTTGTTCCGTGAACTGTGGACTGGATGGATCAAGGTTGAAGAAACAGAAGATTCTATGAAAAGCCTGTATCGATCCAATCAGGGCACCATCACAACAATTCAGAATCATCAGCCTGAGATCTTTGAAGAGATCAAGAAGGCATTCAATGACCGTAAGCGAGAGATCGCTAATCAAAACCAAGAAGGAGAAGGCTAATGCCTGATTATTCACAAGCTGAGAAGTCCAAAGGGACACTGTATAACGAGGGCGAGAAGCGTAAGAGCGACAAGGCACCGCACTTCCGTGGCTTCCTGAAGGTCACACGCGAGCAGGCAAAGCAGATAGCTGCTCAGTTCAAAGCTGACGCCACCCGCTCTGAGTATGACATTCGAGTCGCCTGCTGGAAGAATCAAGGAGACAACGGCGTTTACCTGTCTCTTGCGAGCGAGACTATGCCGCCTGATGGTGCCCCAGCAGCAGCAGCGCCTCCACCGCCACAACCTAAGCCACAGGAAGGCTTTGATGACTTCGAGGACGATATACCTTTTTAGGTAGGCCTCAGATCCACGCAGCTTTCGGAACTGAGGCCTTTAAGCTTCACCGTAATGACGCCCCAAGCACAAGTGTTGATGCTGCTAATGCTCTAGATACTACAAGGCTTGAGGAGTTGGTGTTCGACGTGATCGAAACATGTGGTTTGCGCGGAGCGATAAGTGATGATGTGCGAGCAGCCCTGCCTGGGTTGCCGTACTCATCTGTTACCGCTCGTTACAAGAGTCTTGCGGAGAAAGGGATGATTAAATATTCGGGTGGCAAACGTCAGGGTCAAAGCGGAAGGGGGCAGAGAGTGATGATCGCTGCCAATCTGGCATGAAGGCGGTAGTTTTCATGGTCTTGTTGGTAGTGTCAGCATTCGCATATGCTCATGTACATCAATGGGTTCTTGTGGATTCTTTTGAGAATGAGCAAGGGGTCAAGACATGTCAGTGGATGTGTGATTACTCAGGGCAAAAGTACTTCATTGAGACAACCAACTGCTGGAATCCGAACGATTAAGAATGAAGATCAGCCGCGAAGAGATGAAGGTAGGCATACTGATTGGTGCAGGCATTGTGGTTGCCATCAATCTACTGTCCTTCCTACTCACTCTATTGATAGGTTGAGTTTTTATGTATGGTGGCTTTAGGGCTAGGCGACAAACACACGCTTTCCTGCACGTTCCCCGTCCGTGTGCCCGAAGTACGGGGCTACTCTGCCCTACCTATGACCTCGTTGTATCGTGCGTTGAACCTGTCGTAGGCCGCTTTCTTATTGGCTTGAAGCTCTTCTTCCTGCTCCGCATACATCTTTGCAGATGCAGGGTTTTCTGCTGCCGCCGCTCTCAATCTTCTTAACTGTTTGTTGATCAAGCGTATTCTCTTGTCTGTCGATCTGATCAGAGCGGTCATCGATAACATTGGCCTGTTATCTTCTATGTACTTTCGACGTTTTGCCAGGTCATCCAAGACATCTATCTGATTGTCTATTTGCAGAACCTTGGTTCGTCTGTCATAGAAATCTGTTTGGCTAGTACGGTGATCTACTTCACCAGCAATCCTTCTTAGGAACGGCACATCGTTAACTGATATGTTTTCATCGTTAGCAAGCTTTCGGAATGCCTCTACTGTTCTCAAGCCCGTAGCTCCAGCGCCACCCAGCGCGTAATTGAACAGGTGTTGAAGCTTGTCAGGTGAGAAGTCTAGGGTTCCTGGCACTGATTCGTTTCCACCAGTAAGGCCATTCATAATCTTGGCAGCAGCCTTAAATCCAGCGAATGTAGAATCTTTTGAAAGCTGACTGAGCGGTTGCTCTACGCCGTAAGGAACCTGCTCTGAATACACAGGAGCGCCAAAGAAGTTCTCGTTGGACAGTATCTCTAAGAATGGCTGACCGACAGTTGGTGATCCAGTCTTTAGCAGCATAGTCGTAAAGTCTTTAGATTCAGATATACCAATAGGGTTGAACGACCCAAGCAGCGCCTTGGTAACAAGTGTTGCGGCTTCTTCTGGTGACTTAGAACCAGACATCATCTCTTGAATGTTTGCACCCAGTACATGAAAGGCGTTATATCCGTAAGGTAACGGTATGGTGTGATAGTCCTTACCGTTATCCTTCATAATCACTATGTTTCTTTCTTTCACATAGTTAGGAATGTTTGCGTAGTAGGACTCGCCATTGTCATCTTCATCGCTCATCTCTTCTGCAAGAGCGGCTAACAATGCGCCAGACCCCACCATACTGGCGACCATGCCCTGCTTGATTCTTGATGAGTTTGGATCAAACACATTTAGCCCACGGGCGAAGTTCATCGTGCCCTGTACAGAAGCATTGAAGAACAGGTACAAGCTGTTCAGTAGCTGTCCTTGATCACCTGATCGATTGAAGTTTACCGTCAGGTTTTTAGCAAGCGTTGCGGCTTTTGCTATGGCCTCTTCTCTTGAGAAACCATTCTCAATGAACTCATCTCTAGCCGCCTTGAACGACGCAAATCGCACACCGTTTTCAACGGCTGCGTTAGTATCTTCAACAAGGTCTCGAATGCTTTCGTATCTGCTCCTGAAGTTGCCTGCGAACGTGCCTTTCGCCATCTCAATCATGTTGTCGATGGTAGCTTTCTGCTCTTCAGGTGCTCTGCTGTGGAACCAATCTGCCTTTGCACCAGCCGTGATGTACTCATCGTAATCTTTGCGCTGCTGTTCTGTCTGCTTATCGCTACCCCTAAACCCTCGATAGAACGCTCTGATCGATGGCATTGTGTCTTTGACCACTTTGCTGACGATACGGGTGTCCATAGCTTTACCATCAGCCATGCTCTGTTCGCCAATGATATTGTAGACGGCTGTCTGAATATCTCGCGCAAAGTTGCCGACAACAAACTCAGGGTTCAATGATGTGTTAACGGTGGACAGGAATCTGTTGACGTTGCCTAGAGCCTGTACAATCTTGCTGCTGTTAGACGCATCAAGGTTAAGCAAAGCCTTACGCAAGTTATCGTCTTTTATATCTATTGCTACCTGTTCGCCGTTTATCTTTACGCCAAACATTTCTCTAGGAAGCTTCATGCCTTCTTTTAGAATGACCTTCTTAACATACAGCTTGCGCTCTGATTCCGGTGTGCCAGGAGGAATCTTCTGTACTCTCTGTCCTGTTGGCAGATAGGTATATACAGACTCAAGCATGCGTTGATAATTGGGGTTGTCCTGATCGTACACTTCCCATGCAGAAGAGTTGGGGTTGTCTTTAGCCAGTCTGTAAAGACGCTCACCGAACTCCTTATTTTTTGCGGATCGAGCGATAGCTCTCTCTCTATCAGCAAGCACAGTTGCTAAGGGTGAGTCAGCAGCCGTTGCCCTGCCTAAAGCTTTGCGAGCTTCTGCGCCTTCGATGCTCATCTTTCCTGATGAGCCAGATGTTGGTGACAGAAACTGAGTTGAGAAATCATCCTCGATCTCTTTGCCGCGCAGAGGTACATAGTATTTGTAGAACCCGCTCAAAAGCTTTTGATCTTCTTTTGAGTACAGTCCACCCTCAGTGTTGGTATCAATAGTGCCTTTGACTATGTTGTCTATACGTCCTGCAAGATTCTGCAAAACCCTGGCACGTTGATTACCGCCAGACCATTCGCCTGTCTTGTCGTTCCACTTCAAGCCGTACTCATTCAGCATCCGGTTAGCGACATACTCATTTGTCAGGCGCACCTCTTGACCATCAACGACGATGCTTCCAGCACCACCATCAGGTATTGCATCGTTGATCTGGGAAATACGTTTATTGCGCTCCAGTGCATGGCGTAATATCAAGAAGTCATCTAGCTCCTTGATAGCTTCACCTGTGGTCTTCTGAGTGTTGGCTGCTGCTATCTCATCAACAAGCGGTTGAACCTCATCTCTTTTGAATATCCTTCCTCGCTCACCGATCTTGCCTGCTATTGACTCTTCACCCATGTAGGCAGAATCAAGCGCAGCTATTGGTTCTTGGCCCAAAGCCTTTCTGGCCTTATTGATTGCAGCCTCTATCTTTTTCAGTCCAATAAACTTATCAGCAACATTGAAGATGAATCTGTCGCCGCGAGTCATTACTGGTGTTTCAAAAGAACTGTACTCGTTGTCTGGAAGGCCTTGCTCTGCTCTACTGATAACAGGTGGCTTGATGTTCCCGTCGATATTTTCCTGAGTGATTGGGTCTTGATCAGCAGCTTTAGCTATGTTGGAAAGCGTTCTGTCAGCCTTGTTTACCTTGAAGTCAGCGTCTTGATCCGCTCGCTTGTCATTGAAATCATCCCTTGATCCCTGATTATTCAACGCATCAGAGTCAGCAAACACAGTGTCAAACTGCTCATTGCCAGGAGGTGCATTTATTACTACCCCTTGGGATCTCAACTCATCTAGCGTCTGCTCTATTACTTCAACTTCACCATCACGATCAATCACCGTTGTAGCAGCGATCTCTTGAGATGCAGGTTGCTGCATAAGTCTCTGAGCAGCGGTCATCTTTGTGGTTGCTGGCGTCGTTACAGGCTGCGCTTCAACTACGGCAACAGGATCACGCACGGGCGATGGGTTTAGCACTCGACCACCACTATCGATAACAGACTGATCAATGAGTTCTTGCTTTAACTTCTGAAGCTTCTTTTCACTGAGAGGAGACTGATCTATCAGGCCAGAGGCTTGCCGTATACGCTCGATACTTGCGTCGTTGAAGTCTTGTACAGCTTGTTTGACTGAGCGGAACTGCTCACGGGTGAAGGGTTTGGGGGTAAAGAAGTTCTTTGGCAGCTTGGTTGGCTGATTAAACCTGGGCAGTGCGCGGATCTGAAAGTATAAAAGCTCACGCTCTGATTGCGTCATCTTGCCAAGATCTCTCTTACCAACGAAAGCCTTTGCGATAGACTTCACTTCGTTTGAGTTGACCTTCGCATCTATGTTCTTGTTATCTAAAAGATTTTGTATTTCTTTGGCAGCTTTGCCACCTTCTAGATCGACTAGCCCTCTGGGCACAGGGCCAGTTCCAATGGCTTGATTTTGTCTGTTGGCAAAGTATCTAGCGTCATCAAGGCTTTTGAATTTAACCTTAGCATCAGGGCTGAACCCTTCCTTAATGCTTTGCGCTCGCTCTCTTTGGTTCTGTGGGCGAAACGAACTTGTCACTCCGTCCGTTGATGTGACAACAGGCTCGCCCTTTTTGTTGCGGCCTACAGTGTAACTCTCTGATTCTGTTCTAGCCTTTACCTGAATGCCGATCAGGTTATCCATTTGATCTGGCGTCAGGATTGATGCTGCTTCCTCAGAGGTAAACGTGTCAGTCTTTGGCAAGCCATTGATATCTCTGGAATTATTAAGTCTTACAGAAGCAGGCAGATCTGATTGATCTATTGTCTTACGACCAGTGCGCTCCAGTATCTGCTCGTATGTTGAGTCTTCTGGGAAGCTGACAATGTTGCCTTCCGAGTCCTTGGCTACATAGGTGGTGCCAGCGGCCTCATTCAATGCCTTTGCAGAGAATGTGTTTGCTTCAGGTTGGATGATCCGGCTATGCAATGTTCTCAGCTTAGCAGCTTGATCCTTATCGTAGGACTGAGGTGCCATGTCCATCGCATCAGTGGCTTGATCTCTGATGTTTCTATCTATGATCTTAGTGTTTAGCCCGTCAACAAGCGCAAGAGCGTCAGACCTTCTTACAGGTTTGCCGTAGTTCTTGTCAGAACCAGACTCAAACACCTGAAACAATTGAGCGCCTTCAGGGTTTGGCACCTCACGCATCTCAAACTTTCCTGCCTTTGGAAAGTATGGCCCCATCACGTTAACAATCTGCTGTGTGTAGCTGACATCGGGAGATCGAGGATTATCTACAGTAGAAGGATCTCGCTTCTCAGCCTCCTGTCTCCGTATCTCTACCTCTTCAATAGCAGCTAGGCGCAGTCTTTCTTGCTCTAATGCAGCTAGGTCTTGCTCGTTCTGAGCCTCCAAAGCTAACTGCTCTACCGCTTGGTTAGCTCTAGCTAAAGCCTCTGCCTGAACACGTTCGTTCTCAGCAAGTTCTGCATCAAACTCAAAAGTATCAGCGGCTTCAACTTCTTGCTGTTGTTGGTCTAATGCTTTCTGATTGTTTACCGACTCGACTGATCTGCGACCAGCAGCAGATGTCACCACAAGATCAGCAAGCGCACCGACAGCGCCACCTACAGTAAGATCATCTAGGAATGACTCACCGACTTGTAAGCTTTCGTTGTAAAATCCCTGCTCTGTCAGGTCTTGTGCTATACCAGCAGAAGCTTCTTGTATGGCCTCAATACTTCCTGTTGCAACAGCACTTTTAACCTTGTCAATGACCTCATTTTTAACTTTGTCATCAACACCCTTCCGTATACCTCGAAACAGCCGCATGGGAGTTGCTAATTCAGACAAACCAATAGCGGTGCCGGTCATTATTGCAGCGTCTTCTGTGCCTTGGTCTACATTGATCCCCGCATCTCTAGCAGCCTGTATGCGCTGAGCCTGATCGCCAGCACCTGCGCCAGCACCTAGTACCCCCGCACCAACCGTCTCAACACCTTTGAGCGCCTTACCACCCGCACCTGCAACGCGAGCAAGCACACCTGGGGTCAAGAAGGTTGCAAGAGATCCAAGACCTTCACCCACCTTAGTGGTGAACGCATCTTGATATTGCTCGTCTGGAGCTAAGAAGCTTTGATTGACGGCCTTGCGGCCTTCTCTGGCGAGTCGTACTAGCTCGTTCTCCTCACCTGTATCGATGAGGTTCTCAAGACCAAAGTAGTTTGTGGTTGCGTCAGCAAGCTCTGCAATACCTTCAGCAGATGATAAGAACCCAGAAGCAAATCCTCTGGGCACAGCCTTAATAAACTCACCTGTCTGATCAAGTATTGAATCTTCAGGTTCACCTATCGTAGTAGAGGCAAGGCCAAAATCTTCAGGGGTGGCTAGACCAGCGGCAATTGCTCTGTCTCTAAGCTCATCTTTGTCAACGTCATCTGGGACGTTTTCGATAACAACACCATTAGGTAGCGCAACATTCATAAGACATGCCTATTGAGTTGGTCTTGGAGGGAGATCGTCAAAGTTTTTTGTTACTGTGTCTTTTCCTCCAACGCCCTCGAACCCAACACCAAGCCTTGCTGCTAACTGAGAAGCTGTTCTGTTGTATAGCGCAAGAAGGCCTTCTTCTCCCAACTCTTGAACAGTCATTTCATCAAGAGTTCTGAGGTATTCTTTTGCTCCATCTAAAGCTGCGGTTCTTAAAAGGTTATTCTGCTTTATCTCATCTCTTTCATCTCTGGCTTTTTGCAGAGTTCCATCTTGCTCTAACTTAGCTATAGCTAAATCGTAAGCTGCGCCCTGCTGGAACGCAGCCTTCTCGGCTTGCGCCTGAGTAAGACCGAAGTCCTTCATGGCATTGACCTCAACAGTCAAAGCTTTTATCTCATCCTCGCTTTCACTCAAGGAGGTTTGATAAGCAGCATCTATTTGAGATTTCTTCAACCCCATCTGAGCAGCTTGCTGTCTAGACTTCAACGCTCTTCGCTCTGCGTTGCTCGCTGCAACAGCCTTGGCGGCTCCACTGAGGCCAGAACTTAAATCGCCCTTAGCAATACCAGCACCCAAGGCAAGAAGCGCCTGACTACCTCGCTCTCTGCTCAGCGCCTCCATCTCTGGTCTCATTTGATTTTCGTATTCTTGGATCAGTGTTGAGTAATCTAGCCCAGGTCGCTGTCGACCACGGATAGCGTCAGCAAGAGTATTTGATTTATTTAATGCGTTAAGAGCTTGAGAGCCTTCTCCTGTCAGAGCCGTCTTGTACTTAGCGATCTTTTGGTCAAGGCCACTAAGAAGGGTTGAGCCTGTGCCCTGAACGGATTTACCAGCGGCACCGTCTCTGTTGGTATCCTTCTGGTCTACTGAAGTTGATCTATCTGATGCACTTGAAGCTGTGTCTGGTCTACCGGCGAGGTCAACAACCTCTTCATCAGTAGCAGTTCCTGTCTCCATTCCCCTCTTAGCATCAACCTGAACAGCACTAGACTGGTTGTTGGCTATATCAATCAAGTTCTCTGCCATGTTGAATTGAGACGATTGGTCTAGCGGTGAATCATAGATACCTTCTAAAGGAGAGCCTTCTAGTGAAGCAAGAATTCTTTCTCGACTGCGCTCTAAATCATCAGCAGCCTCTCCCTCTTCAATTTGAGAGGCAATGGGGTTTTCACGTCCTCTTGCAATAATTTGTGACCTTGTGCCTTTCAGGCCATAGCTAGGATCATCCTTAGCTCTTTCGATTCTTTCCATCGACCTCAACATAGCAGCTCTTTCTGGACTATCTGACACATTTCTGCCTGATGGATCTCTTAAAAAACTAAATAGATTAGTAGAGGGGTCTGCTTTCATAGAATCAGGAATCAAACCCGAAACAATCTCTCTGTTTCTGGCCTGAAATTCTGCATCGCTCAGATCTCCTGTAATAGCAGGACTGGGTTCTCTGCCACGCCTAGCTTCAGATCCGGCAATCAACTGCTCTATCAACGCATTATTTTGTGGTGCTGGAGCATCAAACGTACCTACCGCTGCGCTCGGCTCAGCCCCACGCCGTGCTTGAGATTCTGCGACCAGTTGCGCTGCCAAAGCAGAATTATCAGCCGCTGGCGGTGCGCTGGTTGGAGCAGTCCCATCAACGCTAGAAGGTGCTGGCATGTCAGAGCCTAATAAGTTGCCAACATCACGACGGCCTGTCGCTGGAGGCGGCGAAAGAGCGGCGTTAATTGCTTGTCTATATGAAGCAAAGTCAGGCATAGCGAAGTCAGGCATGGCGAAGTCTGCTTGAGCGGCAGGACTCGCTGGGGTAGATCTTAGAGCTTGTATCTGAGCTTGCAAGGCATCTGCCGTTCCCTCTGGGGCACTACCTATTCCTCTTTGTGAAGGCGCAGGTCTTTCGACAGGCACGTTTGGCAGTGTCTGAGATTGTGCCATCTCTCTGGTGGTGAATCCTACTTGAGGAGACAACAGATCATCTGTTGTTCTCGGCTCAATAAACTCCATTCCTGCTGGGATGTCTCCCTGCTGTCTTGCAAAAATGTCAGCATATGCATCTTGACTGTAAGCATCAGGCTGCATGGTCGCTTCCATAGTTTCAAACGTCGGCAAACCAAGCTGAGCCATCCGCGACTCATTAAGTCCTAGTCTCCGAATCTCTTGTGCAATCTGCTCATCAGTCAAGCCTTTCGCCCTTAACTCTGCAAGTCTTGGGTCATCAATGAAAGGGGTGTCTCTACCATTAGCCATCTGCACCACACCACCGGCATACATGCCCATAGGAGGCTGCTGCATCGCCATTTGTGGAGGTATTTGTGGAGGCATAGGCTGTTGCATTGGCATCTGTGGAGGCATGCCTTGAGGCGGCATAGGTGACCCACCAGCAAGTGCCTGCATCTCAAGCTGTGGAGCACCCATAGCAGCAATACCCTGCTGCATCACCTGATCCTTTACAGTGCCTTGATTATCTTGACGCTTTTGAAATCGTTGACGCATGTCACCACGACGCTGTATCTCAGATACAACAAGGAACTGAGGCACCTGACCTGATGGCATCCGCGCTTCCTTCTGTAATGCTTGGTCAGGCAAGCCTTTAATCATGTCTTCGATTTCTAATATGTTCACTATCAGCCTCGCAATGCGTTATACAGACCTACACCGCCGATACCTGCACCAAGCATCGATTGTGCATCGCTTGGGCCACCGAATGTAGATGTTGTTGAGCCTGGTGCAACAGGCAGCCCCTGAAGCATCTGGCTAAAGAATCCAAGCTGCTCTCTAGGAAACGCTTGTTGTCGCAAGAAGTCTTGATAGCCCATGTCCAGACCACGTTGCTGAGCAGTTCGTCTGATCTCGCCAGCCGCCTGTAAGTTACGCAGTCGCTCAGCAGCCATACGCTGCTCATCGGTGCCTAACTGACCAAGGAGCCTTGACGCATCAAGCTGTTGTCCTCTGGTAGCGCGATCAGCGTCCAAGCCAGCAAATCCAAGGCGAGCCTGTGTTTCTGCAAGCTGGGCGTTCTCTGCCCTTGCTCGCATACGAGCTTCGTTTTCTGCTTGATTGATACGCTCTTGCATCTCTTGTGCGTTGAGTCCCAGTCGTGCAGCTTCTTGCATTGCCGCCTCTTGGGCTTGGAATACAGCGCGATTTTCTTGCTGTTGCGCTAGACGCAATTGTTCGTTCTGACCAAACATCTCTTGCTCGAACTGCTCTTGTGCTTGACGTGAAGCGTCTGTCATCTGTTGTGCATTAAGACCAAGCTCTGCTGCTCGCTGTCTTGCTTGCTCTCCAGCTTGAAACGCTTGCTGTTGGAACTGTTCTCTTTGCGATGCAACATCTGCGGTCTGAGCAAAGGCAGACTGGCGGAACTGCTCTTGAGCTTGTCGGGCTGCATCAGCTTGTTGTTGAGCGGTCATGCCCATCTCAGCAGCACGTTGTTTCGCTTGCTCTCCAGCTTGGAAAGCTTGCGTATCTAGCTCTTGTTGTGAGCGTCTGCCTGCTTCTGTCTGCTGGAATGCTGACTGTCTTAGTTGTTCACGCTGTTGTTGAGCTTGATCTAACTGTCCAGCGGCGGTTAAACCATACTGAGCTTCTTGCAACCTAGCGGCACGGTCAGCCTCAAAAGCTTGCTGGGCTTGATCGAATGCAGCTTGACCACCGCGAGTCTGTATATCAGCCAACTGCTCACCCAAGTTGCGTTCTCGCTCAGACTGCATGATCGCTTCACGATAGCCACCAAGACCACCAGATGAAGCCGCTTGCTGAGATATGTTTGCCCCTTGAATGTCAGACTGACGCTGCGCCTCACGCTTCTCTATGTCCGTCACCAACTGTTGGTACGGGTTCATGTACTCTTCTAACGTCGCAGCATCAGCAATGGTGCCTGCTTGAAAGCCCGGCCCTAAGTCCATTTCACCAGTGTATTGAGAAGCTATATCTTGCGCCAGATAACCTTGGCCTAGATCTCTTGCTTGATATCCTGGGTCAAATCGGCCTGCTTGATAGCCGCTTTGTAGTGGCCCTATATTAAACTGTGACTGACGCTCTCTAGCCTGATAACCAGGGTCAAAGTCCATGCCTTGATATCCAACGTCACGCTGACCAGCATAATACCCTTGACCTAAGAAGTCGGATTGATAACCACTATCAATGTCACCCGCTTGATAACCTGAGTACTGCATCTGAGGATTAAATCCTCTAGCGACATCCATACCCATACCGACATCTTGAAAGCCTACATTGGCAGCAATGTTTGACGCATCGGTAATCTGTTGAGGAGTACCCGCTGCTGCCATCTCAGCCATACCCTGCATACCGTACTGCTCAAAGGGATCAAACTCGGCAATACGTTGACCAGGAAACGACTCATAAGGGCGAGTTGATTCGTATACGGTTCTACCTAGTAGCTCCCGAAAAAATGGTTCTGCATACTCAGGGAGATTTGTTTGTGTTACTACGCTCTCTTGAACGCCACCACCACCACCTTTACTCATCGTCAAAGCTCCTTTCGTAGACCACATACGACCTAGAAAAACCGTCTTGTTCTAACCATTTCCAAAAGCCCATACGGGCCGTGGCTTCAATGCCAGAACAATCGTTATCTTTACCCCAATCCTTGAATCTTTCCAGCATATCCCAGACCCAATCATTGAAATTGTCACCGCCCAGAAACTGCACAACAATCATTCGCTTTTCTGGATACTGGATGATCTCAGTAGTGCCAACACCATCTATGCTGTTGTTTTCATCAAAGGCCACCCACAACTGCTGATTGCCATTTAGAATGGACGCATACAAGAACTCCATGTTCCAACGCCCTTGAGACCGTTTCACTGCTCTAGCCAACTGATCCCTGACATCAGGCCAAAGGCTGTTCAGGTAGTTGGTAGGCACCATCGTAATGGTGTGAGTTATTTCTCTAGGCAAGTCTTTCCGAGAAACCTTTGGCTCTCTAGAAATATCTTCTATTCTGCTTGCGTCAAACTCCAGTAAGCTGCTCATGCTGGTAACGCACCTCCGGCTTTAGCACCTAATGGTGCAGGTTGCTGCATTGTTCCTGTTCTATCTTGGCGAACACGATCCATCATGCCCTCTAACTCTTGAACTCCAGAGTTTGTATCGCCATCACCGATGCCAGAAACGACATCAGCAGGGACAATAAACTCACCAGGAGATACAGCTACGGGCTGTTGATCGCCAATCATACCTGGCACCTGATCGTCCATGCCTTTCCCTTCGCCTTGAATGACACCTTCTTTCTGTGAGTTAGGTACAACAGACTCAAGCACCTGTGAGCGCAGCATCTGGAAAGCTTCAGAGCCAAACTCATCGATGAATCGGTTGATTACAACTTCAGCTTGATCTTCCGGCAATCTACCAAGCAGTGCCATAGAAACCTGCTCAATGAGTTGCATCGCAGCCGACTGATCCATCTGACCAGTGGTGTCTCCACCTTCCTGCATGCCGTATCCAGAACCATACGTCTGAGCTATAACCTCATCAAAGTAGTCTTGACCGCCTCTGCCTTCTTCTTCGTATTGATCCACAATCTTTCGAGCGGCGTTACGCCTTCTTGTGGAGACGGACTTTCTGTTAAGAATGTCTTCAGCAGCTTGTACGTTTGCAGGAAGAGACATGCCACCCATGCTGCCACCTTTACCAACAGCGCCAATTCCTTGCAAAAAGGCTGGGTCTATATTACTAAAATCAAAACTAGAAGCTGGGTCTACTGCGGCATCTGTTGCGGCATCTGTTGCGGCATCTGATCCGTCTTTCGGAGCAGCCTCAATTTTTTGTCTGAAATAGTTAATCTCAGGCTGAAAACCAGGTCTAGTGCCTACAAGTTCTTCTGGCCTAACAACCTCTGGCCCTCGAAGCCTAGCTTGGCGTCCTGCTGGGGCACCGAATGAGCTAGTAACACCAACGTTTGGAAAGTTGTAGTTCCCAGAAGATGAGCCGCCACGCTCCATCTGAATAGGTTGTCTGCCCATCATCTGTAGCTCTGCGTAACGGCGCTGAAAGTCGGTTGGGTTCACGGAGGTGATGCCGCCTTGTGCCGCATACCTTGTATCGTAATCACGCCCGTACTCTTGTGAGTAATCAATACCGTAGTCAGATCCGACTTGCCGGATAGAAGCATCAACAATGCTTTGAGAATCTTGAAGGTCTTGTTCCCTGTCAGCAGCCCTTTTGCCGAACATGCGATCACGTTCGTCTTGAGCCGCCATAGCAGCACGTTGACCTTCGCCTACAGCTATAGGCACTGCTGACATAGGGTTCAATAATCCTTTCCCAGCTTCAGCAGCAAACTTTCCTGGACTATCTTTTATTGCACCAAACACATTCCTATTGGAATCGGCAATTGCCGAACTTAAATCAGCTTGCGATTGCGATAAAGACCCTATTTGAGGACGAGAAGCTCCTGGCTGAAGCGGCCCAGCAAGTGTTCTTGGTCTAACTACGTCATCAAGACTTCCTTGAAGGTTTGATATTGTCTCTGTGGCTTTTAACGCTTCTGGAGATCCTTCTGTCAAACCAGCAAGTAATGTTTCTTGTTTAGTAAGCGCGTCTCCTAAAGAAGCAGCAGTTTTAGTTCCCTCAGTCACTGCCGTTTGAGCGGCTTCAACAGCAGGATTAAGAGCTTGAGAAGCGGCCCCTAATGCTTTGCCCACTCCAAAGCCAGTCAACCCAGATAGCAATCCTTCTTTAAGATCACCAGTCACCGCCGTTGTCGCTAAGCCAGAACCAATTGCGCTTGCCGCCGCTGCGTTAGATGCCAAACCACCAACCGCCGTACCCAAAGCACCTGGCAAAATACTGCCAAGACCAGCCGTTATTGTGCCTCCAAAAACACTGCCCAGCAGTGGAGCTAGGAAAGGCAAGAAAGCCTCCGGCTGCCCTGTCATCGGGTTGGTTGTGAGTTGCCCTGTGGGCGACAGAGAGGCGATACCAGCCACCTCTATCGGGTTCATGTGAACCATCATGCTGTCGCCGTATCGGCCCTGCTGGGCCATCTGCTGCGCCATAGGCTGCATTGGGAACATGTTTGGATTGTTCATTAGCTGGTCTCCACTCCGAAGAGGTTAAAGCTTACATTGGCGGCACTGGCGTAAACCTTAACCACATCTGTTTGAGAAAGGCATATCCCGATCACAACCGTTCTAGAAGTGGTTGCCGCGAGATCTTCATCGAAAAATATAAATTGCTTGTCATCTGCTGTTGCACCGCCTACATGGATGCTCACTCTGAATGTGATACCAGAGCCACCTCGGTTACATACCACTAACGAACTCACAGTGGTCTGAACAAGATCGGGTGCCGTGTATAAGGTAGTGGTTGTCGTTGCTGATACATCGACCTGACCGAGTACCTTGATAACGTCTGTCACGATGCGCCCATCAGCAAGAACTGAAACCTACGCATAGCAAGCGATCCAGTCTTGTCACCTTGAGTCTTGGCTTGAACCACATCGTTTTCGATCTGATCCATAGCCTGCTCTATTGTCCTTCGAGTAATTGCTTCGTTATTGAAGTCGTACTCTGTTGGAGGCACTGGCAGGGGATTTTGTCTGGTTGCCATTAGCGCCTTCCGTCCTGTCTCATATCGAATCGCAGGTCACCCAATCGCCAGCCAAACCCAGCACCAGAGCTTTCAACACGCACTACGGCATGTCTTGCTCTAGTCCTTATGTTCGACTGAGTGGTGCTTGATGTGACAGTCGCTGTCGCTTGATTCGTTGGTGTTTCTAGTGGGAAGTTGCTGCCCTTGATCGTGAAGTCAATCGAAGCGCCGCCAGTGTCACCGCTAAACTTGAAGTCAGGAATGATCCGACTAATCATCATCAACCGATCACCTTCGCCAATCTCTAGATCTCCTGACTCTACAAACGCAGTCATTGGTGACCCGTCATCATCAAAGCCAGTCTCTTGGTTATACAGATAATTAGCATCTGTTGGCCCAGTGTTTACAGATGACGCAATAGGATTTGAGGACTTCGAGTAACCCATCCAAGTACCTCTATCCAACGTGCCGATAGCCCAAAGGTTCTCTGAGTAATTGTACGACACATAATTTGTGATTTCTGTGTCACCTGAACCTACTGGGTAAAACCATATGACCTCTGAGAAATCGTTGTTCTCAGCAGCAAACACCTTAAACGATTGCCCCTTGTTAAGGTTAGAAAACACATGCTCCTTCACGCTACATGGCAGTGGTTGGACTGACCCGTTGTAGACATAGAAACCACCCGAATCCATAAAGTAAACCGATCCTCTAGCGTTAACCGCTGCGTTTGGTGAGATCATGGATATATCGGTGCTGAGCGTTGCAAACTGAAATGTAAATGGAGCACCCACAAAACGCATTGAGTGCAAGCTGACATCTGTGAACACAAGGATCTCTTGCCTTGTTTGGACTGCACCTATGATTTCGGAGCCAGAGTTTATTCGCACACCACCAGCAGTGTTTGTCGCTGTTGGCGTCCAGTCAGCAGCGTTCTCTTGATCTGAGAAGCGTATAAACAGTGGGTCAATGTTAGATGATCCAATCGGATTTGAGCCAAAAGCTATAACGTGCTGATCTATATCGGACACTAACACTTGAAGCGCAACAGTTGGCACATTAGACGCCCCGCTCAAAGCGGTTGCGTTGATTGCTCTTGTGCTTGTGCCAGCAGACTCATCCCAGTAAAAGATGCCGCCGCCTCGAATGTTAAAGATCAGGTCTTCACCAAAACTGTCTTGGCTGAAGAGACGCAACTGACCAGCAGCGAGAGTGCTACTAGAACTGCCCCAAGTGCCAGAACTCCATGTACCCGCACCCCAACCTGTTCCTTGAACAAACGCATTCAGACCTGTGTTGATCTGATAGGTCGCAACTGTTGAGCTACCACCGTTACCGCTATCGCTTGCATTTGCCGTGACCGTGGCACCGCTCGTATCTTTTGCTTCGATGGTGAACGTGTTTACCGTGGGGACGGATGCGATCTGATATTCCTGATTCAAGACCGCTGCAATTACATTCCCGCCCAAGGACGCCGCATCAGAAAAGGTAACGAAGTCGTTGACCACCGCACCGTGACCATTCTCCGTAATCGTTATTGTCGAGGAGCCGTTTGTTGCCGCAAAGGTAGCGTCACCAGCACCAGCGGTCAGCCTGATAGGCGTTATGTCGTTGTAGAGTGTGCCCTCTGAAACATAGAACTTTAGGTTAGTGCCAACTCCAATGTAGCTGAGTGAATCAAGTGAAGACCACTGATGTAGTGACCGGCAGACACCAAAAAAGCTTTGATCAGAATACTTAGACCAACCACCGATCTTTTCAACTCGGCCCTGCCGAAACCTAATCTTGTCGGAGTCAAACCAGCCAGCGTCGGCAGTGTACTCGGTGCCTTCTTTGTTAACGCCTGGGGCGAACTGTACTTTCGCCAACGTCATTTAGTATTGACCAATCAATGAAGCTAACCCGACTGGGCCTCCAGTTGCCTTGCCAACACCCGTCGCCGGCCTAATTCTTGGACTACCAGAAGGGGGCATAGACGTTCCGCCCATACCGCCACCCTTACTAACACCGCCCATACCTTGCCGTGTTTGCGAGCCAGCAGGGACAGTACTTGCCCCGCCTTTAGAGCCACCTTTCCCAGAAGAGCGGGTTGGATCTACACCCTGTGCTGCGCGTTGCGCCTGCATCGTTGCAAATCTTGCGTCCAGTTCATCTCGCGTTAGCGGCTGGGGTAAGCCACCAAAACGTTCCATTTTAACAGGTGCAATGGAATCAACTACTTGTCCACTAGGAGGAGTCACGTTATATCTAGCGATACTCTCTCCTGTGTAGCCGAGGTTTCGTGCCCTCTCATCTGGAACGTAGGTGCCTTCGAGCATCTTTTGATAGTTAGTTTTTTCACCCTCTGGTCGTGTGCGAGCCATATCTCCGCCGGGTTCGTATCTTTGCCTTTCGAGTTCTTTTTGCCTTTCTACCTCTTTAAGATCAACCTCTTCTTGCCTAGCGGCCTCTGCTTCTTGCGCTATCCGATCTCTTTCTGCTTGAGCAGCAGCAGCTTCCGCCGCATCTTTTTCAACTTGATTCTGACTACGGAACCCTGTGGCAGGATCAATCTCTATCTGCCTTATTGCAGGCTGGTTAGCCAAGAACCCAGCTAAACCTGATGGCCCTCGCACACCGCCGTAAAGGTTTGGTGGTGGGTTGTACGGGCTTCTCTGTCTTGGCAGAGGCGGTAGATATCTGTTTTGAGGGCTGGGCATATATGGCCCAGGATATCTGCTTGGGGGAGGACGGCGAAAAGGAGGAATACCAATAGGTGACTCGAATTCGGATGAACGCATTGAGATGTTTGGATTAAAAGGTATAAAATCCCTGCCAGGCACACCTATCGGTGTTCTGCCACCGAAACCCCCGCCAAAGCCTCCACCTCTAGGGAAGCTAGGCGGTGGCGTTTGGCCTGGAGATCTTTGCCCTCCACCTCTAGGAAAGCGAGGCGATTGCCCACCATAGGTGTTGGCACCCGCCATAAACCCACTTGAACCTCCTCTGCCACCAAAGCGAGGCGGCGTTGGCTGTCTAGGCCCAGTGAAAATGTTTGTGTAGCCTCTTGGAGGAATCTGCCGTTGATTACCGAAAGGGGATGGGCCTCGATAAGAGTTATCACCTATCCCCATTTGACCAGAAGGGACAACATTTCCACCACCCTTAGATCCTGCTGTTCCTGGTGTGCTTCTAGCCATTATATATATTCTCCAGATCTAATCATTTCAGTAACACGGATGGCTCTCGTACCAACCTGTTGCGCCCATTTACTATCCATAAATTCATCCGCCGCAACATCAAACTGCTCACGAGACATCGCTTCAAGAGCCTTTACAAACCCACGCAATCTGGTCAGACCAAGGTTAAAGCACATGTCAATCATCGCGTCTTGCCTTGCTTCGTTTATGCCATTGAACCAAAAATAAGTGTCAGCTAGTTCGTCTTTCACTCGCGCTATGTCATTCGCCAGCAAGTATTCGATCTCGTCACCGGATAAACCGAGACCGGACTCGCTGATATTTCGCCCGACGCCTATGGTTTCGTAGCCAGCGGAGCACAGGTAAACCTTGGACTTAACGCCTTCATGGCGCTTGATCATCTCAACAAGCTTACTCATTACTTCTCCCGTGCCACCTTATTAACTTTTTCATAGCTACGCATAGCACCCAACCCAAGCATGCCCATCATAACTGGCACCAATAAAGTTGTATCTACTTCTGGCACCTCAACCCAGATCCCCGCGATATTGACGATGATCGTGTTGTATAAGAGGCCAAAGGCACAGATCCAGCCGATGGCAGGTCGCCAACCACCTATGAACAAAGACCCGGTAGCCGCTTCAGCTTTGTTGATTTCTAGTTGAGCCAGCATCGCTTGTTGAGAATGTCGTTCCGACATAGTGGCAATTTCGTGAGCCAAGGCATTCTTCTGATCCTTGTCTTCGATGAACTTGTCTAGCAGTCCAGTAACCGGCCCAACTAATGCTGCAACAATACTCATACTTTATTCCTTGTTGATTACTAACCCGTGCAATCACGCCCAGACTTTTACTTTCTTACCGCCCCAGTACTCTACCGCATGGCCTTCGTTAATTAGTATCTGGCACATGCTGGTGCCATCGGCTGTTTTTGGTATGCCCAAAATGCGCCCGTATTTACCTGTACCCAAAGATTCTAGCTGCATCTCAGCAGAACAAAGCTCAGTCAGCCTTGCTTTAGCAGCCAGCCCTAACACCTTTTCGGCTTTGTTTCTGGTGCGAGATTCAGGAGCGTCAACGCCCGCAAGCCTAATACGTTGTTTCTTTAGCCAAACGTCAAAGCCCAAATCAATATCTACATCTATGGTATCGCCATCAATGACCCGAACAAGTTTAGCCTTGTAGTGGTACATATTATCTCCTGCTAGACCACGCTTGAGCACCAAAAAATGCGGCGAGAATGCCTGCGACGGATACAAAATAGACCGCCGCCATATCCCCTAAAATTTTTGCGGCTTGGGATAGCCCGAAGAACTCACTGGCAACGACCAACGACGGGTAGAGAAGCATTCCCCACAGAGCAAACCAACTCATGCCGCGCTGTGCGTCTGCTCGTTCATGGTACAGCCGAAGTTCCAACAACTCTTTGCTTGTTTCAATCTCGTCATCACTGAGAATGCCGTCTCCATCTGAGTCGAACTCAGCGTATTCAGAGCCTTCTTGTAACTTCTTCGCTGCCATTAGTCGTATGTCTTTGTATTTTGGTTGATTCTTTTGGGTATGCAGTAGGCGCTGATATTGGTTTGCCGTTGTACCCTACGGTCTTTCACAAGATTTACTTTGCCTGTTTCCACCCACTGTGCAAACTGGTTGCAGCGTTGAATGTTACGGAAATAAAACTGATCAGCAATTGGCTCTCCCTCAACCAGTACCACCAGTAAGAAGGCCATAATCATGGCAGATCTAACCAATAACTAGCCGCAAACAAGAGCGTCGGCCCTGCAATACCACTAATCAAAACAGCCCAGAGTATTTTTTCCAAGATGCTCAACCGTATACCTTAACCATTATTGCAAACCCCGCTGCGATTATGGCACCACCAATAATCAACGTAGTGCCTCCAACTAAGATCTGATTGATAAGGTGATCCCTCGCTTTCTTTTTACGAGCAATCATTCTTAGATGTTCTTGTCGGTCAAGGTCTTGCTGCTTTTTTGCGGCCTTGAAATCATCTAACAGTTTTGGATCGGCAACCAGGAGCAAATCGTGTACGCTCTGCCAGTGCCTTTCGTATTGGCGCTTTATCATCTGGAGCTTCAAGATTTCATTCTGGCTAAGAGGTTTAAACGTGCTTTGTCGGCGTTGCGCCTCGAAGTCAGTAATGCCTTCGCCAAAATCGCTGATCATGCCCATCACTTGCTGGACACCCTGCCCAGTTTCGTTGCATTGGGCTATCAGATTATTCAGAGCCGAAAGCGTTGCTGTGGCGGCTGCGATTGATTCTATCACCATGGGGGGTCACCCCATGAAGAACTGCGGCAAGGCAGCG
>MDTC01265346.1_pt1 | contig 28068 bp, 31 predicted proteins | sample 811181 | NCBI WGS metagenome assembly MDTC01 (sample SAMN05326644, study PRJNA326480) | marine metagenome | isolation source: seawater | place: Pacific Ocean: North | collected 2011 | reverse complement strand
GTAGATTTCCTTTTAAAAACGTGAAACATATTTATCTTATTTGACCACCAATCACCTTTCACACGAGGAGGTGTCCAACAAGGAGTCCCCCTCGTACGTCTCCTTCCCCTATTCCGATTTACAGTCTGATCCGACGAGTCTGATTCTCTGTTTTGGAGAGAACTCTGTACAGTGCTCTTAAGTATAATACCCTCCTTAATTGAATAAGTATGTAATAAACCCAATAAAAACTCGGAAATTTTTAATTCAGATAAACTTTCAGAATCAGTTTTCACATTTCTATCAATTTCATATTCTAAAAAAGTTTGATCATCAAATTCATTATCATTATTAGTTATTCGCTTTATCATCTGAACTCTAACACTATATAATTCCGTATTATCATTTCCCGGATCATCTTCTTGGGTATGCTGGTCTTGATTCTGTTCTGTAGGATTCAGTTCCCTCATACGACGATTATATTCTTGCTCTCCTATTGTATTTAACGAAGATAAATAAGTAATGGTATCTTTATCAAAATAGTCATCTTTAATTGACCTTAAAACCCTCTCTATTTTTGGATTTGTAGCTTGATCAAGTTCATGTGATAGTGTCTTCAAGTATATGATCGGTGCAGGTGTTTCGTATTCTGTTCTCTCCCATTTGCCTTGCTCTTGATCATAATATTGTCTTGTTATAGCAAATTGTTGAAGAGAATTTTTATCAGCATCAACAATGACTGTTTTCGCATAATAACCATTTCTTTGTTCTTTTTGATATCTTTCAACAATCTCAATTAAGTTCGAAAAATTATATGGTTTCATCTTATCTTTACTGAGATCAGCAGATAAATGAACATTATAACCTGTTTCTAATATTTTATGTAATTGTTCTTCTAAATTTTTTAGCTCGTCTTCATTATCTATATTGATATTTAGCAAATCATTTAATGTTCTTGGTTTATTAGTGATATTCTTATAGAACTTACCGTCTTCATTACCATAATATTTCAAGTCTGGGAAAATAGCACATAATTTTTTTAAATAAGACTGGTAAAATTTTAAAAACCTTTTTTTATTATCATCATCAGATAACAGACGTAATCTTCCTGTAGTCGTCATCTCCGCTTTATCAAAGAAATCATGTAAAGTATCTATTACAAATAGTCTATATAAAAATGTTTTTAAAGTGATCCACTCTCTATCAGAATTCTTGTTTTCAAATATTACTTGAATTATTTTACATTTTTTGCCATGAATCTCTTCAAAACTGGAGGACATCCACGTTTCATTTCCTCCTCCATCTTTTTTAATACTTTCTCCTATTATTTGTAAGGGATATTGTTCTACTGTTTTAATCAATTTGGTGGCATCTTTAATTTTTTTGTCATTACTTAATACTTCTTTCATTTTAAAGATTTTTGCCATGTCATTCATACTAATATTTACGATTTCATCGCCATTTTCAACCATGTCATCTAACTTTCCCGAAGACTGTTCTGTATTTTTCATTCGTATAGATACATCTGGTAATTCTTGCTGAAGTTTCGCAATAGTCTTTGAGTCGATATGTTCTGCTTTTAAGACTTCACTCCTTGCAGTTATCGCCGCGTTTTGTATTTCCTCCCGGGTTAATGGTTTAGTCTCGGTAGATTCAGTTTGTGGTTGCCCTGGTGCTGGTGTTAATGCTGCTGGTGTTGATGGTGGTGTTGGTGCTGGTGCTGGTGCTGGTGCTGGTGCTGGTGCTGGTGCTGGTGCTGATTCTGGTGCCCTATCAATGCTATTATCACTAAATAAAATTTTCCCCCATGTCCCAAGTTTCTTTCTTGGAATATCAGAAATACATTCTCTTACTCGTTTCGTTTCGGCATTAGATATATAAATACCATTTTTTATCATCTCCTGAGAATAACTGGTGTCGGAATCATATTGTTGTACATCGTCCGAGATCAGAAACATATTTATTGGTAAAAGTACATTAATTATTCCAAAACTTTCGAATAAATTCATGGGTTTATTTAGAGCCGCCGCCGCGAGCGTCATCAAGAGATTAGTCGTCCATAAATTTTGTGTCTTAAGATTTCGAAAAGAGCAACAACAAAGACTACATTCAGTGCTTTGATTGTTTTCTAGATAGTTATCGTTCCAATCCCTGAATTCATCTTGTAAGATTGTAATAAATGTGGCGCTTGCTCTACCGCCATCATAAGTAATTATTTTATCATATTCAGTAAATTCAAATATAATATCTTCAATTATTTGGCTCTCATTATTGTCATATTTTATTTTTATGTTATTGAAAAATAATTTTGAATAATTTTCATAAAACGTATTCGGATGTATACTTATATTCATATCCAGTAGTTCACTGGAATTTATTTCAGATAACATACTGACATGAATAGGTAATACTAAATCTTCATAAACTAATAGATGAAAATTCTCTTTTAAATTTGATTGCTTTTCGTTAATTAAGTCTGAATCCTTTTCGTTAATTAAGTCTGTATAATATTGTGTTATATTGGCGGATTTTTCATAAATCTTCTGGTTATATCTTGACTTAAAATTATTAATGTTTGTGTTTGTAGGTAAATATGAGTTTATTTTGTCCCAGAATTTGGATGTACGAAGTATATATTTTGGTGTATTTTCTTCAACAATTAATTCAATTTGATCTAAATCTACATATATTTGTAATATAATTGGTATATCAGTTGGTGGTGTATTTTCCATTATATTTTAAGTTTATAAAAAAATGAAAGGGGGTATATCACAAAAAGAATAAGACATAGACAAGAATATTAAGTATGGATAAGAACAAAACAATTGCGAAATATAAGTCTCACACGCATCGCGAACATATCTACAAGATACCAGACACGTATATTGGTTCTGTGGAGATGTCTACAGGTCCATCGTGGAAGATTGATGAGAATCGAATGGTTCAGTCAACATTATCTCACATTCCCGGATTGTATAAAATTGTAGACGAAGTAATCGTGAATGCATGGGACCAATTTATTCGCTATACAGATTCAAAATCAAAGCATAAAGTTACATATATTTCCATGTCAATCAACAAAGAAAGTGGCGTTGTTTCAGTTGAAAACGACGGTAAAGGCATTGACGTTGTTGTTATTCCAAAGCAGGGTATTTACGCAGTTGAAATGATATTTGGTAAGTTACTAACAAGTACTAATTATACTGAAAATGAAGAGCGTATTACTGGTGGTAAGAATGGATATGGTGCGAAACTTGCTAATATTTTCTCACAATGGTTTGAAGTTGAAACAGTTGATACGAAAGAAAAGAAACGCTTTTCACAGCGTTGGTCTAATAACATGCAAGTTCGTCATGAGCCTGTAATCACTTCTGTTTCAGCTAAAGAAAAGGAATTCACAAGAGTTAGTTTTCTACCTGATTTCAAACGTTTTGGACTTTCTGGTTGGACTGAAGATATGATTGATATTTTCAAACGAAGAGCATATGAGATTTCAGCATGCTGTGGAGATAAACTGAAAGTTACATTTAACGATGAAGATGTTCCAGTAAAACGATTTAAAAACTTTTGTGAGTTGTATTTTGATGAACCAAATCAAATCGTGTATGAACGAGGTGATAAAAGATGGGAAATTGGCATTGGAGTCAGTGATGATTTCAAGCAAGTATCTTTTGTAAACGGTATTTATACGTCAAAAGGTGGCAAACATGTTGATTATATTGTGAATATGATTAGCAAAAAGATGGCGGAAATCATTCTTAAAAAAGAGAAGGTTAACGTAAAAACAAGTTATATTCGTGAACACATTTTCGTATTTGTCAATTGTATTATTGTGAATCCTTCGTTTGATAGTCAAACTAAGGATTTTCTAACAACTCAAGTTTCTAAGTTTGGTTCTTCTTGTAAATTTACAGACAAGTTCTTTGACAATCTAATCAAGATTGGTTTGATGGAAAGAGTTCTTGAAACATATCAGTTTAAAGAATCAAAACTTCTCAAGAAAACTGATGGCAAAAAGAAGAATCGTATTTTTGGTATTCCAAAGCTCGATGATGCAAATGAAGCTGGTGGTAAACGTTCTGAAGATTGTACTCTGATTTTAACAGAGGGAGATTCGGCAAAAGCTATGGCTATTGCTGGTCTAAGTGTTGTTGGAAGAGATCTATATGGTGTTTTCCCATTACGCGGTAAAGTTATTAATGCAAGAGCAGAAGCTATTACCCAATCAGGAATTAATAAAGTAATGAAGAATGCTGAGCTGATTCACATGAAACAAATTTTAGGTCTTGAGCAAGATGCGAAATACAAGGATGTTTCAAAGCTTCGTTATGGTCATATTATGATTATGACAGACCAAGATTTAGATGGAAGTCATATTAAGGGCTTGCTTATTAATTGGTTAGATACGTTTTGGCCAGAATTGCTTAAGATTAAGGGATTTGTGTGTTGTATGCAAACCCCCATTGTTAAAATGCTTCAAAAGAAAAAGGAGATTTTGTTCTATTCTCTTCGAAAATACGAAGAATGGAAGAATAAGAATCCAAATTATAGTAAGCTTGGGTGGAAATCCAAGTATTATAAAGGGCTTGGTACAAGTACAACCGCTGAAGCGAAATGCTATTTCAAAAATATGTGTAAAATGGAATATATTTGGGATGCAAGCGCTGCGGATACACTTGATATGGCATTTAATAAAGATAGAAGCGATGATCGTAAAAAATGGCTCGGGAAAAGAGACGAGGCACTCGTTCTTGAAGAAGAAAAGAAAGTTCCTTATTCTGATTTTGTGAATAAGGAACTGATTCATTTCTCGAACTATGACTTGGAGCGTTCTGTTCCACATATTATGGATGGATTCAAGCCATCCCAGAGAAAAATTCTGTTTTCTTGTTTTAAACGTAAGCTTAAGACAGAAATTAGAGTTGCTCAACTGGCTGGCTATGTATCTGAACATTCGGGTTATCATCATGGTGAAGAAAGTCTTAATGGGGCAATCATTGCAATGGCGCAAAACTATGCTGGTTCAAACAATATCCATCTTCTGGAACCAAATGGTCAGTTTGGTACTCGTTTACTTGGTGGCAAAGATGCCGGTAGTCCGCGTTATTTACATACAGTGCTATCGGATGTTACTCAAAAGATATTCTTACCAGAAGATAGTCCTATATTGGAATATTTAGATGATGATGGAATTCGAGTTGAGCCTAGATATTATGCGCCTATTATTCCATTCATATTATGTAATGGTGCACAAGGTATTGGGACGGGATATAGTACATCTATACCACCCTATAATCCAAAGACTATTGTAAAATATATGACCAATAAACTTACCAATAAAGAAATACCAGAACTTATTCCATATTATCATGGATTTGGGGGTGTAACTAAGGTGGTTGATGGTCAAGTGTTTACAAAGGGTAGATACGAAATTATCAATTACAAGACGATTCTCATATCGGAACTTCCTATTAATCGTTGGATTGATGATTATAAAAAGTTCTTAGATGAGATTGTGACTGAACAAAACATATCTGCAAAGGAGAGAAAGGAAAAAGAAAAATTAGGTCTTAAACTTAAATCCACTTCTAAATCGAGTGAATTTATCGGTGTTAAGTCTTACAAAAGCCAAAGTACTGAGTCGAGAGCTCATTTTGAGATAGAAGTTGATCCAAATGTGTTACAAAATTGGCTAAAAACAGCTGCAAGTATTCAAAGAAGAGGAGAATTTAGTGACAACATCGAAAAGAAATTTCGATTAACATCGAAAGTATCTACTTCGAACATGCATTTGTATTCTGCTGATACGAATACTGTCAAAAAATACAAAACTCCAGATGATATATTTGAAGAGTTTATTGTTCATAGACGTAAAATTTATGTTGACAGAAAGGATTATATACTCAAACGTCTTAAAATTGAAATGGATATACTTAATGAAAAAGTTCGATTTATTCAGTTTGTTATCGATGATGTTTTAGATATTCGTAAACATACTAAGTCAGAACTACAAGAATGGTTAGAACAAAAAGATTTTAAGAAGGATGATAACAACAGTTTTAGTTATCTTATTGGTATGCCACTCTATCAGATGACAAAGGACATGGTTGAACAGCTTAAAAAATCATTTCATGACAAAAAACATGAGTACGATATGGTTCTTGAAAAGACAATTGAAGATATGTGGTTAAAAGATTTGTCCGAACTTGACAAAGAAGTTGATAAACCCCTACTAAAATCGATTAGCATTGATGATACAGTTGTTAAACTTTCAAAGAAACCAAGAAAAACCAAACCAAAGACTAAAAAATGAATCATACATTCTTAGATGCTTCATCCAAATCAATAGAATTTGTAAGATTAAAGTCTTTATAGTCTTCTAAATCTAATCCACTTCCACGAATAATATCAGGTAAAGCCACTTCGCTGTTATCTATTTCAGTTTTGTATTTTTTTTTATAAATCTCTATTATTTCATTGGGAATAGATGGACCATAACTTATCAAATCAACGTAACGAACCTTCATCTGATTTACAAATTCAGAAGTTTTGATACTTGGTACACACATCTCAACATATATCTCATTTTTGAATTTTGTCCAATTTTGAAACGATTGAATATGTAATTCACTTTTCTCTCCAAAACCAAAATAATCCTTTAATCCAGTTAATAATACGCAAAACATGTTGATTGTTCCAACTGTAAACTCAAAAATCAACATCTTTTCCTTTTTTTCCATAAAACTATCAGCTTTATATACAACTACACCACTTACCGTATTTAAAACAAGTAATGGTATTGAGATATATAGTTTTTTTTTAAATAGAGCTTTAGAAGATCTATCATGTAACCATTTGTATACAATTGCATGCGAAACCCACGTTTTTAATAAAATATTCTTATCTATCATTAAAAGTATTAACACTCATGAATTTTTTTTATTTTTAACAACTATCATAACAACCTGTAATTCTTTCGGCGAACAATTTTTACGTTACACTAAACCGCAATTATTCATCAAAATGAGACCAATGATTGATTATACGAGTGAAAGAATCAGACAATTGGATTATGGTACACCAGAAAGAGAACATTGGGTATCTTCTAATCGTAATTTACATAAATCGCTTAAATATGCCAAATTACGCAGCGATAAATGTTTGTATCTTGGGTGGATGCCAACTAGTGATATACAACACGACGCAAACTGTGCAGAAATAGATACACCTTATATTTTCGTATTCCTTGATATTGAATCTCAAAATATACTCCATTTAACTCATATAATTCAAAACCCATGTATTAAAGTAAATATTGATTATGGAATCTTCAAAAAGCATTTACAAGAATTTACAGATAATGTTGGCATATATCTTGATATTTCACGATTGAAAAAATTTGATAATGGCAGATGGTATTTAGACTTTATCCACTCGCGTTCATAAAATATAATAGAATTATATTACACAAATTATACAATGTCAGAACATCTTTTGAAAAAAAAAATCTGAACTTATTCAGTCATTAGATAAAGAATCCAGTAGAAAACTATTCAAATACTCATCATATGATAGTATCTTTCATATGAGAAAATTTGAAATGTCCAAGAATATGTCACTTTTCAGAATTAAACCTCAACCCAAGTTACAACCAGTACCAACACCAACACCTGAACCAGTACCAACGCCAGTACCAACGCCAACGCCAAAACCTGAACCAGTACCAGCACCAGTACCAACGCCAACACCTGAACCAGTACCAGCACCAGTACCAACACCAACGCCAACACCTGAACCAGTACCAGCACCAACACCTGAACCAGTGCCTGAACCGGCTATGAATGAACCAATGGAAGGTCTTTTATTGGAAATAGGTGATTCAGATGAGGGTATATATATTGAAAGTGATTCAGATGGTTTAGTTGTACATATGGGAAGTGGAACTTCTCTACCACACACTGTTCAAATAGATTAAAATGGCGACGAATATACTCTTCAACATGGTACTGATAAAGCAATTGAAGTTAGAGTTAGTAAAAAGGCTTTTAAGAAATATTTGGACGATTCAAGCATGATGATTGAATTATATCCGCAAACAACGGATGATATAAATATTGGTGGAATGCGCATATGGTTTTCTGGAGTATTAGTTGCAAGTTACCAACATGATTTTGTGACAGAAAATTTACATAGTATGGGAAGTGCTGGAGGATTTCGTTCAATTAACAATACAATTGTAACCAATAAACAAGTAAAATCTTGGAAAAATATGGAACCAAGCCAATGCAAAATATTTTACCAAAAAAATGGTAGATTTATAACTCCATTCGTATTATCAAAAGCCAAAATTTCTGGAAAAAATTATAAAGATTTAGGAAACTATAGCAAAACAATTATTGATTATCTATCATTGAATGTATCAAGTAAATATCAAGAATCTTTGACTACAAATAGTTCGCAATATATTTCGAACAATTCTCAGTATGATTCCCATACTATGCTTATATTTTTCCCAAGTATTAATTTTGAATAATATATTAGCGTAGATAGGGATCTTCATCATTAAACATCGCATGGAAATCACCCATAATGTTTTGGTCGTATAATTGCTCTTCGTAAATTTTTCGTGGAATATATCTATATTGTATCTTTTCGGGGCAAGTATATGACATCTTTGTATATCCGATTGTTATAAATACAATTCCTGCAAGTAAAAGTGCTAAGGCTAATGTTCTAAACATATTATTATATACTGTTAGACTTTTTTTTAATGAATATTGTAATGGAAGATGACCCAGAATATAATTATATGGAAAAAGTACCAAGTACTCTAAAACCACCTAAGAAGCTGGGCATTTTTGATGCTATGTATTTTATAGAAGACAATATTGCTCGAACAACTGGTATTCTAATAACCGGTAAAGAAAAATGTCCAAAAAATAAGAAGAAAAAAGACCTAAGAATTGGTGAAAAGTCGTATTTTACAAGTGGTATTTGCGGTCCAAAAAGTACAAAAGAATGTGTTGGACAACCAAGAAATATTATTGTTGATAACATGCCTGGAAAAGTTAAAAACAATGAGGGTCTGATTCCATCAATGATTGGAGATATGTCTGCATTTGAGCCAATTGAAATAATTAAAGGTATTGCTGGAAATGGTGTACATGTCAATGAACGTTGTTCTATGAAAGATGTAGAAATTATACAACTACAGCCTAACACTAAGGGGAATCATTATACACGAAATGAAAGATTATGTGTTCCAGATTATAAACTGAATTTTCAAGAAAATTTTTCCAATAAAACAGACATAAACAAAACGAAACTCTGTCCACTGGATATATTTGTAATTCTATTGTTTTCTATACTTATCTTGTTAATTGTATTCAATCACATATCATATAGAGACGCAATATTCATTATAATAAATGTAATCGTTTTTCTCGTATTATTTCTAATGCTTTATAAGAAAACAACGGATATAATTTATAATATTAAAAATAATTAGTTTTGTAATATGGGAAAAGGACCACATGCAACTCAACCCCATATGCCTGAAAAAGATAGACAAATGTTCAAAAAATACTTAGATAATGCAAAGATATATTTTGAATATGGTTCTGGTGGTTCAACATATATTGCATGTCAAAAGAGTAATCTTCAAAAAATTTATTCTGTAGAAACGGATAAAAAGTTTATGGAAAAGTTAGATAAGAATATAAAAGATGTTAATAATGGTTCTAATTTAGTATGGTTGTATGTCGAAGTAGGAGCAGGCTATTCTCAATGGGGTCATCCAAGTAGAAATGTAACGGATGAAGCTTGTATTGATTATAGCAATCAATTGAGTAATCTTACAAAAGAAGAAATTCAACAAATTGATTTTATACTAATTGATGGACGTTTTAGAGTTGCATCGTGTTTAAAATGCTTTAGCTTTATACAAGATAGTTGTCTTATTGCTTTTGATGATTTTATTGTAAGACAAGAAACATACGGAAAGGTACTGGATTATTATGATATAGTAGAACAAACTTCGGATAATTCAATGGTCATACTTAAAAAAAAAACAGAATGTTAAATCAATTCCTTTAGAAGTTATAAAACAATATGAGCTAGACAAGAGTTAAATAACAATTGCGTCTACGTGTAAATGATTGAATTATATTGAATATCTAATCATAGAATGATTTGTAAAATTTCCTGTAGTGTTGGTGAGTTAATTGATAAAATTACTATACTGAACATTAAGCTTAAAAAGTCTGAAAAGTCTGAAAACAATGAAATTAGAGACAACATTCTAAAAGAATTAACATGTTTGACTAATGAAAATCCAATTTCAGAAACTAAAGATGACTTATTTGTAGAACTGTCTAAAATTAATAACAAATTATGGATATTAGAGGATAATATTCGACTTAAGAGTAAAAACAAAGAATTTGATGATAAATATATTGAAATGGCTGAGCGAATTCATATTACTAATGACGAAAGATATACCATTAAAAAGAAAATTAATACTAAATATTCTTCAGACTTAAAAGAAGAAAAAATATACGCTAATCAAACGTCCTTACCTTGTATATCAATACAAGATAAAGATAGAATTATGCTTGAAAAGGGTAAACATTTATATACTATCAATAATTATGAAGAATCGTATCAGATTATAAACAGCATAATGAATAAATACAAAGATTATGATAAGTTTGACGATTTTTACGTAGATTTGCTATTTTCATATTCAAATATAACTAGTATATTTGGTTACACAAATAATCATATACATAAGATAGATGTATTTATGAAAACAATTGAGAATTGTAAACTTAGTTCAGAACAAATTGTATTTTGTAAGACAATATATGTAATGATATGTTTAAAGTCTCTAAAATATAAAAAATCTAAACCATATTTGGCATACTTTAATGATATTAGAGGTCCAAATGTTAATCAAGAAAACATGTCCTTTTTTAAAAAGAACGATATTGCTGAAACTTTATTAGTGTATGATGGTGGCGGACTTGGTGATGCATTTATGTTATCACGTTTTATCCCGATTTTATGTGACAAATATAAGAGAAATTATATTGTATTCTTTACACACGATGAGTTATATTGGATTTTTATAAAAATATTTGATAATATAGACAATCTAACGATTATTCCATACAAACAACATAATCGATTACCTAAATTTGAATATCATACAAATTTGATTAAACTGATTGATTATTTGAATTATGATTACGATACATTGCCTAAACCTTTGTTACTTGATTCAATACTAAATGAAAATGTATCATATAAATGTCAAGAGATTCTATATTGTTTAAAGTCTTGTAATAAAAGAAAATATATATTGAATTGGTTTGGAGGTTCAGCTAACAAACATGAGAAAAGAAATAGAAGAATGGAGCTTAAAGATGTATTACCTCTTTTTAAATTAGAAAACATACAATGGATTGTAATATCAAAGAATACAACTAAAGAAGAGCAAAAAATTTTGTCTGAACATAATGTATTATTTTATGGTGATTGTATTGATAAACGTAATGCATTTGAAGAATCCCTTAATATAATAAAACATGTAGATGCACTTATTTCAACCGACACATCTTTAGTTCATATTTCCCCAAGTTTGAATATAAAAACATTTGTGTTGTTAACTATTGGATACGAATGGCGATGGGAGTCATTTAATTGGTATCCAGATTCAGTTTTGATTAAGCAAACTGAATATGGTAATTGGACATCTGTTATCAGTAGACTGATTCATTTATTGAATAAAGAGAATTATTAAAAGTTTTTAGTGAATGTTTATATTACATATATATATAATATTCATGCTTAAGATTTGTGTTGTTATGTTTTATACTAAAGATTATAAGATTGGTTCTCACACAGAGAATATTAATAGAGAATATTGTAAGAAAAATAATTATACACTTATCATTTACAATGAGGTTCCAAAAATATTAGAATCGCGCCATACATCTTGGTGTAAACATTACTATCTATTAAAACATATTGAGGATTTCGATTATGTTATGTGGATTGACGCAGATGCTTTTTTTTGTAATCATTCAATAAAAATTGAAGATTGGATAGACAAATCGGATAATAAAGACTATATTATTACACGTGATGCAGGCTATTCAGAACTGAAACATAGTCAAAATAAGAAATATAATAAAGATCCTTTATTAAATTCGGGGGTGATAATAATGAAAAATACTGAAAATAATAAGAACTTATTAAATCATATTTTGTACGACCCAATACATGAAGCCAATTATAAAAACAAACGTAGTACTAATCCTATTACTGGTATGCACGGTTGGGATCAGGCGGCCGTTCGCCATGTTTACAAAGCAAATGTGTTTGACATGAAAAATAATATGTTTATATCTAAAGATACAAATCTAAATAATAACTGCCATCCGAAAAATATTGATGAATATATAGAAAATGGTGGATATATTATTCATTTAACAACTTTCAATGGGACATATAAACCAAGAGATATGAAAACTGTTAAACGATTCAAATCAATATTAGGATTAGACTAAAATTAATTATAAGACTTATTTAGTATGATAGATGTACTTTCTGTTAATTTAAGAGGAGGACTATGTAATAAACTAATTTGTTTGTCAGAAGCCTGTATCATTGCAGAAAAAGAGAATCTGAAAATACTTGAACCAAAATTTGGCTGGGGAAATAAATGGCACAAAGTAAGATTTTCGGAAATTTATGATATCAATTTTTTTAATGAGAAAATCAAGCAATTTACCAATGGAAAAGTTAATATTGTAACAGAAAATCCCTTGGAAAAATACAAAGAAAGGGATTATAAATATTATAAAAGAGCTCGTGAATATCTTTGGCATAATTCTGTTAAGACGTTTAGGAAATTAAGACAACAAAATGATTGGACGAATAGTATGATTTCTTATGTGATTCAATCCCTTAGACTTAATAAGCAAAATCAGGAGATTGTTAATAAATTTGAAGATATTAAAAATATTGACGCATTACATTTAAGAATCGAATCAGATTGGATTAAATATGCCAAATGTAAAAAATCGGACTCCGATAATATATATCTGATTGAGTTAAAAACACTTATATCACTTTATAAATCAACATTTCCAAATAGTAACACCACATTTTTCACTACAGGCGAAAATCATGAAAATATCAAGAAAGAATTCTTATTAAGTAATATTGATAGCTGCTACCATTATAACAATCATTTAGATTATGAAACCAATGCGGCTATTAATTTTGAATTATGTTGTCAAGCGAATAGATTTATTGGTATTTCAAGTAGTACTTATTCAAACTTAATAAGTTTAAAAAGGACTCTAAATAACCGAAACTCTTCCTTTATTTATAACTATAAAAACGCTATTCTAGAAAGACATGATTCTGGATTACATCCTAATCCAAAAAAAGCTGTTACTAAAATTATCTAAGGCTATATATAATTCACAATGAAGGTGGCAGTTGGTTTTTTTGGTATAACGCGCAGCTTAAAGTTTACACTAAATTCAATACTTAAAAATGTAATAAGACCACTTGAAGAACTTGGTTATGATTACAAAATTTTTTTACACACATACGAATTGAATAATTATAAGAATATCAGAACAAAAGAGAATTATACTAATATTGATAATGAGGAGTATAAGTTACTAAATCCTGATTATTTTCAAATTGAAAAACAGGATTTAGTACTAGAAAGTATCAATCCCGAGAAATATCGAACACATAAAGATCCTTGGAACACAAACTATAATTCCGTGAATAATTTTCTACTAGGTCAATATTCAAAAATGAAACTAACAAATATGATAGAAAAAAATCAAATAAACTTTGACTATATTATGTTTTTAAGGCCTGATGTAGAGTATTTACATCCCTTGGAACGCTCATTTTTTAATAATGTTATTAACAAAAATATTTCAATACCTAAATTTGGCACATATAAACCATCAAAACCACATTTTAATGATAGATTTGCTATAACAAATCAAGAAACTTATAAAATATATGGTAAAGTTTTTGATGAATTATTTGAAATTAGTAAAAAAGAACCTCTTCATTCTGAAACAGTTTTAACCAAATATCTTACAGAAAATGATATAAAATACAAGTATATTTGGTTTGTTTTTAAAAGGATACGAATAGATGGTTCAGTAGATGTACATGATAAAAAACTTCGCAAGGATATTAGATTAGGATAAGAATAGATGGTTCTGTAGATAAACTTGATAGAAAACTAAAAATATAAAAAAGGGATTTTTTAGGGAAGGGAATTTTTATGGATTTTATATAATTCTAACTATAGCTCATCTTCAGAAGACAACACATAATCCTTTCCATCAGTCGCAACAGGAGTATTGTTCTCACTGCTACCATCCTCATCATCATCCGAATCTTCGAAGGCATACGTCTCAATACGCGTCTTCGGCGTAAGCTTCAAAGAATGCAAATCCCATTTCATACCAAACTTTCCACCAGCAAACCAAATCCCGGCCAACTTTACAATAGCCCGAACACGCTGACCCTTTCCAACCAGAGTTGGAAAGGGTTCAGTAATCAATTCCTTGGAATCGTTGTAACACTGCACCTTAAACTTATCATCGTAAAACGGAATCTTTACCTTAAAAGTAGGAGGATACTTATCCGTTGGTTCACCATCTTCGGTCGCAATTTTAATAGAGGGAGTAAATAGTGCGGAAGAAACATCTCGACTTTGGCTCTTCTTTTTGAACCAAGCTAGAGAATTCTTGGTACTATCGTCTAATACCTTTTCATCAATACTTTCAAGACACTCCTTTAGAACCTTTACACTATCCGAATCTCCACCAAAGGACAAATCAAGAGAATACTTCATTCGTCCACCATCGCCTTCAAAGCTACTCAGTCCATAAGGACATGACATTAGTGGCGTCTGAACATAAATCATTTGGTCATTTAAGTTCATGTATGCAACTTTCGCCTGACTTTCTCCAAGAGCGGTAAGCTCCTTGTAAGTAATATCGGAAACATCAATCTCTTTCGGGAAATAGACCTTCATTATTGCCACTTATATGAAGAGTAGATTAACTAGAAAATATGTAATCATTTTTTTAAAAAATATGATCATCAATGGAATTAAACAGCATTAGAAATACCGTCCCAATGAGTATAAGCATTGTTAGTTTGAACTTCTTCTAAATTATCTCCCTTAAAAACTGGAACTTCTGAATTTATAGCACCATTTACACCACTGCTATTAATACATTTAGTATTATCATCCGGTTTTACTTCCCAATACTCGGGGCACTTAGACACATGTGGAGGCCAAGGTTTTTCTTGCGCCGCTGCAACCTTAGCTTTGTACCAATAAGAAAAGACTAAAAAAATGCAAAAAGCTATTACAATTCCTCCTACAATTAACATATTATTTAGATACAATGTTTTTAATTCTTACAAGTCTTGTCTACAAATCGGACAATTATTATGATTAGAAAACCATTCCTCAACACATGCAGCATGAAAAAAATGTTCACAAGAATTTAATCGACGTACTATATCTGATTCATTATATACATTTTGACATATTGCACATCTTCTTTCTTCTGAACCAACATCTTCGGCCGGAACTAGCATTAAAGATGAACCCGAAAATAAACGACTTACAGGAGTTTCTTGAGAAGTTTCAGTATTTCTATCGGTTATCTGTATATGGAATTGTTCTACAGGTAAGTGATGAAATGCTTGTTGTACCAAACTTGTTAAATCATTTAATGAATTATTCGTATTACCAGAAGAATCATTTAGATTTGTATTAGTATTTTCATTATTTTCATTATTTTGATTATTTTCTGGCTCTGGGTTTTGATTTAATATATCCAGCCAATTACGCGTTGTTCTTTCAAGATTACTGATTGTTTGTGATAAATTTAATCTTCTATTACTCTCATTCTGTAGACTTGTTGGAGTTAAAAATACATGAGTTGGACTTAATCTAAAAGGACTTGGTACAGATTGATTATCTCTATTCAATACAGGCTCGGTTGTTTGAGCCGAATTTTCATTTGATTGATTTATTCTACTTGGAACTTGCGGGTTTCTTACTATATTTTCATTGTTGGAATTGTCATCACTATTGGGGACATTGTAAATATATACTTGACTATTGTGTATATTTAAACGGATATTTGGTGTCATATCTAATATTACCTTTATTTTTCAAAAAAATGACATACCTTATTGCTTAGATACTCATTTGTATTGATTCAGAGAAACATATAACAAAGAGATTTTAAACAAAATAAACACACACTTTGCCATTTATAATGGCTGCTATTTGCAATCGTTCACAATCTTTTCACCAATATCTTGTTGATTGGGAACAATATATTCAAAAGAACCATCTTACAGATTGGTTCGATGATGAACCGGACCTAAAGGCAGATGGGTTTGAAATTGTTGTGAAAAAAATTCGCATTAAAAATACAAAGACTCCGCGTTTTAGAGGTAAACTATATAAATGGATTGAATCATCCAGTGGTGGATTTGGATTCATTATGCCTGAAAAAAAAACCAAAAAGGAAGATTCCATTTGGGTCCACATTTCAGAAGTATATAGTAAACCAAAAGTTGGTGCGAATGTTAGTTTTGAAATCGTCAAAGGTAATAAGGGTTTAACTGCCAAAAAAGTTAAAGTTCTCAGAATCAACTAAATTTTAAAACTAAAAAGGAAGAAAAATACCCTTTTTTTATATTACACATATGTTTTTGCCTCCAGAAATTGTATCTAAAATTATGCTGTATGTTCCACCAAAATATCCATTTTTAGATTCCATTATCTCACATTATAAAAACTATAGACCAAACTATCAGATTCATAATGGAGCTTTATCCATTTTGAAATTTGATGAAGATGGATATATATTTGAAATAACCGACCCTCAAATCAATTCTTCTACTTTCTTTTTTAATTTTCCAATGGATTGACCAGGATTCAATCCCTTTGGACAAGTATCTGAACAATTCATAATCGTCTTACATCGAAACAACTTCATTGCATCATTCATTTGCTCTATTCTTTCTTTAGTATTGTTATCTCGAGAATCTTCTATCCAACGATATGCTTGCATTAAAACAGCTGGACCAAGATATCCATCATTTGAACTCCACCAATATGATGGACAACTTGTCGAACAACACGCACATAATATACACTCATACATTCCATCCAGCTTTTTTCGTTCTTCTATACTTTGTAAATTTTCACTTTCACCGACTACCTTATCATTATGTAGCCATGGTTTTATTTCTTTGTATTGTTTATAAAAGGTATTCATATCCGGTATTAAATCTATTAATATTGGCATATGAGGTAATGGAAATATAGTATTCGTTTCTTCAATAGGAGTTAAACATGCCAGTCTATTTTTTCCATTTATATTCATCGCACAACTTCCACAAATACCTTCACGACAAGAGCGACGAAATGATAAACTTCTGTCAATATTTTCCTTAATATAAATCAAAGCATCTAAAACCATAGGACCACATTCTTGCCTATTAAATTTTACCTTTTCAATACCACTTTTCTCATTTGAACGACGATATATTTTGAATAAAGATATTCCATTCCTAGTCAATATCTTTCTCATTTATTATATACAAATTTGTAATTGTTATGTATTAAATACAGAAATCCAAATGAAGATATACAATGTAAATTCAAACTTAAAACTCTCGCACTTCTTTCTAAGTATCTTACCTTAATATAATCCGATATTACACAAGATATTGAGATATAAGAATGTAATCCCACATTCATCATTGCTATACTATCAATAAACTTTGTTGAATTATTATAATCACCTTTCAATCTATGATTTAATAAAGATAAACCTATAAATGGCAATAACAACTTGGTAGATTTATGATAAGGACCTACCATACTGGTTACTTTATCTGGACTTAGTATTTTATTAAACATAATACTATTTAACGAAAAACCTTTACATTTATGTAATGAAACCCCATATATCTCCTCATGTTTCTATCTATAAATTCCCAGTAACCGCACTTTCATCTATAACAAACAGAATAACTGGAGTAGTTATATCTGGAGGATTTATTATTGTTGGTATATCATCATTCTTTCCAAAACAACAAGCAATTATCCTTCAAAAATACGAATCACTAAAAAAATATGAATCAATACGAATAATCAAACCTATTCTGTTTTTTCCAATCATTTTTCATACTTTTGGTGGAATTCGTCATTTTTTATGGGATTTTAAACCACAATTACTATCTAACTCTAAAGTTACTAAAAGTTCATATATTCTATTTGGAACAACTGGTATATTTTATGCTATACTTGAACTAATAGACCAAAAGCCTTATCATTTTCAGAATAAAAATGATACTTAACAGCAACCTTATCCTAATAGAGCAATGTTCTCATTATATTATGTAGCATCTTATGCCTTATTGTGGGATGATAATGATGAAGAAAAGTACTACATTTCATATGCCAAAAAACTGGTTCGTAAAGGTGCTGACATAAACCAATCCTTATCAAAGTGTTTTGAAAGACTCACTTATAAGTTTCAATCACCTTCTTTTCAAACAAATCCCATTTATTCCGAAATATTTGGTAATATTTGTACAAGGAATGCGGTATCTTATTCAAGTGATAGCGAATATCATCTTAATCCAAATGAAGTTCGAAATCAAATCAAAATTGCTTCTGATATTCACAAATGGATTCTTAATATTGTAAAAGAGATCAAAGAAGAAGATGAAAGAGCATTAATGGCTATCAGAGTCGCTATTAAAATGAAACTTCCTTTTAGAGGACCCAATAAAATTATTCGTTCTTACTTATAATTTATATATCTTAATAGTCATAATATGCCAATATTACCAAACGATGTTATTCAACATATACAATCTTTTCTAATCAAATGTGAATATTGCCAGAGGTTTTTTGACATTAATCATTCTAATTTATGTATTTCATGTAAACGCTCTTGGTGTGATGATTGTAAAAGAAATACCAACTTTATCGGATACTCATACCATCAACTATATATTATGGCTTGTAAATATTGTATCTCTAAATATAAATATCCTAAAATGAATTAAACTCTATTTCTTATTGAGAATCATATCGTTTTTTATCATATGTTCCTGACAATCATTAATTCGTCCAATAACCTTCTTTCTTAACTCCTTCTTTTGTTTCGCTTCTTCCATCTCTTTCCAATAATTCTCCCATTTAAATGATAGACCTTTTGATGAAGTTGTTAAAAATTTATGCTCATAATCATCCAATTTTCCTCGAATATTCTCTATCATTTCATCGACGGTATTATTCCTATCCTGTGTCCGCCACATTTTACCATCAAATACCTTTATTTCTGGTCTATTTTTATTCTGAATCTTAATATTGTGATTTTCTGGATGCTCTACATCAAAATGTAATCTCTCTACAATCGCCGGAATACAAGAATTTACACCACCCATTATCTTAAACATTTCCGCCTCAGAAATATAGGTCCAGTTCTCTTGTCCAAATGCCGTTGTAGAAAAATAATTGATATTAATATTGTTCTGCGTATTGTTAATATTACTTACATTATTTACAGTACAATTATTATTTTGTTGACTTTTATTTGGCTGTAGCCTATCCTCCAGTAATTTTACTCTGTTTAGAAGCTCTTCTTGTTGAATTTTCATCTCTCTTAACTCATTTTCTATTATAGGCAATATATTCGCTTTATGTCTATCTGATTCAATATGCCTCTTTAATTGCCCAGGACGTTGACAGTAAAAATCACAAAGCTCACATTTATATTCTGGCATCCCTTATTCTATATACATCTATATTTTGTTAGATTTATATTTTTTCTATTAAAAACACATCACCATTTTATATTCATAACTTCACCTCATATAATAACATATATATGAGAACAAACATTATTTATGAACGAGTTGAGTTCAAATGAACGATTTGCGTTCATAAAAATTTACTCACATAATCGTGAATATTAGAGTTAAAATCGCAATTTTTTAGCAAAAAATGACAAAACAATAGTTCATAAAATTGAGGGGGGAGAACGTTTTTTTTTTCAAGTTTGTTTTTTATTTTATCAAATTGTGAAATTTGATATTTTCTCATAAAATGCTTGTTTTATCAGAAAACGGGATTTTGCTAAAATGTACATTTTTTTCATGTTTTTTGTGCTAGAATTGTCTTCTCTAAGAACCCTATTTCTTAGAGATTATTATTCTTCTTCTTTTTTTATTTTTTTTCTAGAAACTTCAGAAAAAAAAACCCCCCCCTCTCTCAATTTTATGAACTCTAGTTTTTTGATTTTTTACTATTTTTCTTCAATTTCTCCTCTAAACTCTAACCTTTTAACCGTAAATTTTTATGAACTCAACTCGTTCATCTGAACTCAACTCGTTCATTCATTATTTTCTTTCTGATATTTTTGTATTTTTATCAGAGTTTTTTTGTTTCTTCTATTTCTTCTATTTCTTCTCTTTTTTATAAAGAATATAGAGAAAAAGAATAAAAGAGTATAAGAAATAGAAAAAGAGTATAAGAATAGAAATTGAAATAGAAATTGAAGTTCAAAATTCGTTCATTTAATATAAATGAGAATATCTATAATATTATATGGTGACTCTTGACAATATTCATCAAGATAAGGTTGGAGAAATAAAAGATAAAGACATTACAACTTACGAAGGTGAATTGAAAGAGTTAACCACTAAAAGAAATGAGTTATTAAAAGATACATCAAATCAAAACTCCGCACAGATTATGAATATCAGTGAACGCATTCGCGAAACAGAGAAAAATATAGACATGCTAAAATCAAACGGATTTATGAAAGATTATTACTTAGAAGCGGGAGACATATTATTTAAATATTATGAAGGAATCGAAAATGTAGAAACAACACGGACAGACGCTTCTCCAACAGATGGTGGCATTTTATCATATCTTGGAACGGCAACAGACGAAGAAACAACTGGAGATGAAGTATCCGATACATCAGATACTTTTGATTTCTTTGATATTCCAGCTTCTAGAGAAGACCTCAGACATATGTATCTGAAAAAAATTGATGTTGAGGATGAAACAGATACGAAAAAATCCACTTCTAAACTCAAACCAACACCCAATGTATGTGCTAATTGTAAAACAGAACTATCGCATATTCATGCAGAAGGCGTTGTAGAATGTAAAACTTGTGGTGTTTTATACAATATTATAAATGATACTGATAGAGCATCATATAAAGACCCACCAAAAGAATCGTGTTATTATTCTTATAGACGCTCTAACCATTTTAATGAATGGATTGCCCAATTCCAAGGAAAAGAAACAACCCAAATTCCAAGAAATGTTTTGGTTCAAGTTGTTAATGAAATTAAGAAGGAGAGAATACACAATCTAAATGAATTATCTACCCAAAAAGTTCGTTCAATATTAAAAAAACTCAAACTAAACAAGTATTATGAACATATTCCCCATATAATTAATCAACTCAACGGTCAGCCACCACCATATATGTCAAGACAAACAGAAGAAGTATTGAGAATTATGTTTCAAAAAATTCAAGGACCATTCCTCGAATTTTGTCCCAAAAAACGTAAAAACTTCCTTAGTTATTCATATGTTTTACATAAATTTGTTGAATTACTTGGAATGGATGAATTAAAACCATTGTTTCCCTTATTAAAGAGTAGAGAAAAACTTGCAAGCCAAGACATGATTTGGAAAAAAATCTGTGAAAAAGTTGGATGGCACTTCTATAAATCTATATAGTATTTTATAGGCTAACTTTTCCCTTCCAATCTTTACTACATACGCGCTCTAACACATATCTATCATTTTCGTTAATCTTGCTATGATAATAGTCTTCGAAATCTCCTGATTTATCAAAATCCCACTCCAGCCATTCCTTGCATGTATCCTTAAATTCGCCCCGATTGTCTATGTACATTTGGGAGATATCATCCTGTGTGTGTTTTACAAGAGCATGGAAGTCGGCATCCGGAGCTTCTGCGGGAGAGCACTCCTCGTCTGTAGTTTTACATTCGTCGTCCTCGGAGTCCCAATCACAATTATGTCGCGACTTCAATTTGCCGACGACTTTGTTATCATTTTCTTCCATTTCAACTTTGTATTGTGTTGCATCATTACATTCGTCTTTTTTTTCGAATTTTGAACATCCTGGGTCGTCCGAGCGGGCGAGGAAATTGTTAGGATTACAAACTTCATCAGCGAAAGATTCATGAAATACTCTACTAAAAATACATACATATATAACAATAAAAATTAGTATGGCACTAACAAGTATACATACTTGTTATATTTTCCATTATTAGTATAATGTAGAAGTTTTTTCAAGTCCTGACCAAAATATTTGAATTGCATCTAACATTTCTTCGCAATTATATAGGAATAATTCTTCATCTTTTATACGATTGGATAAATATACTGATTTAAGTTCCTCTTCTGTATGTCTTGCGTGTTCTTTTTCTAATTTTGAATGAAATGTCCAAAAGCCTAATGGTAGTGGAACTTGATGAGTATCTTTTCTTTTCTTGTTAATTTTACGAAATCCTTCAACTAATTCATCCCAAAAACCAGCTTGTGCCCAATTTTCAATAGCATATGATGCGGCAATAGCAGTAGTATCGTATGAACTACCATATAATCTTGATAATTCATCACATAAATATAATGTAGATTTACTACCATGATATCTCTTTCCAAGGTCATCATAATTAAGTTGTAAACCTTTTCCGACATCAAGCAACCATTCAAAGTGAGCAGATTTGTGACTATAAATTCCATCTTGTATAGAGCCATTTGAATTAAATGCAACACCTAATTCATTACATAATATTTCCTTACCATCTCGCATTTCAGTTTGTGTTGGTGAATTAATAATTTTCAATAATTGTGCAACTAAAAAGAGTTGACTAAAAACGCTAAATTGTTGTACAAAGATGGCTTGTTCTTTCGATGACATATTTCCTTTTGCGAATTTTTTAGTATAAGTATTTTCTGTAACAACCGGATGATTAAGTACAACTTTGGAAACTTTTCTGTGGAAAAGTTTCCATCTATATAAATCTACAAACTTACTGGGTAATTGTAATGAGTTAATTGGAGTGAATAGCAACCAATATATCTTCATTTTAAATAATAATAGGAATAAAGTATTAGAAAAAATCTACATATTCGAACTTGCGTTGTTTTTTTGTAAATCTTTAAATTTTTGTACGGCATTGATTCCTATATCGGAATACGCATGAAAACATAGAATTTTAATCCAATCAAACGTTTTGTTAATGTTATCATATTTGTTGTTATTTCGCATTATTATTACAAGTTCTTGAACACGTCCGATTAATGCTTGGGCATAGTTAACATCTTTCGAATTGGTTAAATTTTTTTGTATTACTTCAGATGGGTCGTAGTTTAAAAAGAAATCAACATTATTGGCGAGTATATTTGATACAAAAATATCTCTCAATACATTTTGCTGAAAATGACTAATAATAGTCCGGGCATTAACATGTGTAATTTCAATAAAAGTTTCAAGTTTTACTACATCAGATGTCAAGATTCCCATGTTTTTTAGATCTGCGACAAAATTATGAAGAGAGTTGTTAAATTGGGAAAGATGGCTCATAATATATTATGTGTATGTAAAACTTATGCTTAAAAAACGAATAATCCGAAATGAATAACCCTAAAATCCATATGGGGCACCTGTTTCTAAATTCCAAAAGAGGTTTGTTTTTTTCCAAGTGTCTTCTTCGTCTTCATTTCTCTCTAATATTCTCAAACCTTTAGCAGTTACACCAATCTTGCGACCATCGTATTCAATGACCAGAATTTCTGTTGTATTAGAATTTGAGTCTGATTTATCAGTGTAATCCGCAGGTTTAATACAGGGAGATAAATGCAAAACATCAGATATATTTGAAGAACTGGTAGGGTGATAATGTTCTGATAATCGCATAGACAGTTCAATACATGCACCTTCTGTGCTTAATCCTAATTTAAGCAAATTTTTCCGAAGTTGTTCATTACTCATTTTTCGAATATTTGCCTTTGTAGGTATGGAACTATTCAATGAGTTTATAAGAGATACATTTTCAGTATTTTTCTTATTTTTAGGCTTATCCTTTGTCTTTTTTTCTTGACTATTCTTATTCGGTCGATAATAATCTTCAAGTCGATTAACGAGAATATCTTTATTGCCATCTGTAGGTAAACAGAATTCTTGTAATTTTTTGGTAATATCTCCCTTTTTCATAAGTCTAATCGCTGATTTAGACGGGATTTTAGTTTTTGTTTCAACTGGTGTTTTTTCTGTTTTTGTAGTACTGTCTAATTTTGACTTCTTAGAATCATAGTAATGTGTTCTAATGCGGCTTTGTAACTCTGCTCTGTTTCCATCACTAGATAATCCTAAATCCTTTAAAATCTCAACTGCTTCGCCCTTTTTAAGCTGATTAATCTCTGTCTTAGTTAGTCGCAACTTAACAGTCATTATAATTTTATGACAGTATATGAGTATTTACTTTAGTAAGTCTTTTATCTCTTTGAAGATAGAACTCTTATCATTTTTTTTGAAAATATATGTCATCATTTTTAAATATAGTGTTCTTGTATGGACTTTGACAGTAATGTTCAAATAATTTCAAAGAGTAGTAAAAGAGCAAGAGGAATAAGAGTGGCACTGGTTACAATCGCAGCTTGTATGTATGTAATTGCACTTTTCAAATCAACAACATATTCGGCATCTACAATGGCATGTTTAAATCAGCCAAATGGCATTGTTAATGGTGGAGTAATATTTATGACTGCTGTTACAATACTCTTCTTTTATGGAAGTTTTTTTACCATTCTTGATTTTGATCAACCAATGCCTATTTTAATTTGTATGTTATTATGTGCGATTGTTATAGGATTGGGAGTTCACTACTATTTTAGATGTTTTGAAATTAATAAAGAAATTTCAACTAATTTGAATGAGGGTAGTGCTATTCAGTCATTATATAGTCAATATAGTCAGCTTATGGAAGGAGTGAAACCGATTTCAAGATGTTTAACATATCATACCGGAGACTATTACAAAAATAGAAATACAAAATGTGTAGCAATTGAAGGATGTCTTACGTCAGGTACAGCATCGTGTGATGAAAATAAGGGAGCAAAATTAGTAGATTTTTATGTTGCTTCGAGTCATCAAAGTTGTGTGGCTCCATTGTCATCTGGTTCGGGTAATTATGTAAGTTCTGAGATGTTAAAAACAGTTCTTAATGCTGGTGCTCGTTTTGTAGATTTTGATATATTTGCGCATATTTCCGATGATGAAGTTATTCCAGTTGTTCGTTCTGATTTGAATAATGAAGAATCTCACAACTATATTCTACTTGATGAGATATGGGAAACGATAGATAATTATGGATTCCCCGATAGTCATGGAGATCCTCTATTTGTACATTTAAATTTAAGAACTAACAATGTTGAAGTTGCAGATAAAATAGCAGAATCATTTACAAAGTCTATTGGTGGGCAGCATCTATTGGATGTAAGATATTCTTATAAAGCAAAAAAATCAATTGCAAGAGAACCTATCTGTAAATTTTTTAATAAAGTTATTCTTGTAGTAACCGGTGATACTAGCCATACTCTTTTAGATGAACTTGTTAATTTACATACATCACATAATGCCAGAATATTAACTGCGGAACAAGCTAGAACACCCGTTAATCCCAGAAGTTTTGCATTCTCAAATCAAAATAAATTTACAATTATTAGACCCGAGATTTATGATACAAATACAAACCCCGAAGATGCATGGACACACGGTTGTCAAGCCTTTATGATGAACTATTGGAATTTAGGAACATTAATGAAAAATCATTGTGATTTTTTTAAGGAAGCTTCATATGTAATGAAGGATTTTCCATTACAAGAGACACGTATAACAGCAAGAGTTAAAAAGCAAAAGAAACAAAAAGTCTAACATTCATTATAATATATTTTGGACAATAGAACACAATCTTTATTTATACAAGATTTATTAGTGTTTGTACTATAGCAGCATTGTAATAATACCTCCTTCATATTAATACAATCACTATTATATTTCGTACATTTTTTATCAAATATATCATTAAGTATAATACATTCTTTACTGTATTCACCCCTTTTCCTACATTCATTTTGTATTGAATCAAATATATGAACACAATATTCGGATTTTGTAGACATTAAATAAATTAGCTAAATAAAATTCATTATCGAATGGTTCGTTTTTATAACCTTGTTCTTACCTTTAAACAAACTTGAACTTTCTTTCTTTCGTGGATGTACTCTTCTTGTTTTTGCCTTTTCTCCCATACTCATGATTGAAATTGTGTCGTTGTTAATCTGATGAATATGTAGCTTATCTCGATTTTTACACATCGTCTTATGTGTATTTGGTATTTTTTTCATAAAACATTGAGCCGAATTGAACAATTGTTTGGGCCCCGTCGCAGTATTGAACACATGAACTTCGTGTAATTGTTTACCCAAATCCGAATCAAGTAAATCAATAGAAATGCGTCCACCTAATGAAGAACCAACAAGTATGACTTTATATGTTGGATATTTTTGATATATTTCAGTAAGATTTCTCTGTGCTAATTTATAACAATTTCTACATTTTTCCATACCCAGTAGCAAAAAGGCATCTGTTAATAAATCATTTTCCTCAATTTGAAATAAATCCGTTCCTCTAATTGACATAATTACCTCTTTTTTCTTGTGATTAGAATAAGTTACATATCTGGTTGTTGTCATATCACTTATTATTTCATATCCTCTCAATTCTTTTAATCCAAGACTTACTTTTCTTGTTTTTTTATGTAATATCTTATTTCTTAATTGACTGTCTTCATCTAATATCCTACGCTTAGGATAACTGTGTGCGGCTAAAAGCGCATATATTTTAATTTTATCAATTGGCATATTAACGATTAAGATATTTTTAATAGAATGATGGAACCATTATGCATATGGTGTTAGTATTGAATGTTTCGTTTTATCAATAATTATCCACATTCCTGTACATATTGTAGAAAAATGCCCATATTGGTTCATACCCAAACTCAAATTATTTGTATGATGTAGTAACATTGCCTCAAATAATGAATCAAAATTGATTTCTTCATATCCAATATATTTCTGAAGATAATGCATTCCAAATATTACCATAAAAAAGGTTAATGCGATTGTGTTTGGTCGTATTCCATAATAAACGGAATAATTCAAAATAAATAAGCAAACAAGAACAGTTATTATTGTTGTAATCGTATCGCTGTCGAGTATATATGATATAATCCCTTGAACGTTGCTTCTGTCAATATTAAATTTTTCTTTACAAACAGGACACTTATAATCTTTTTTGTGATTTATCCATTGTTGTAAACATGACTTATGTACCCATTTCATACTCCCAGTACATTTACAAGGAGAGATGAGTGGTTCTGTGCCAGTGTCAAAACAAATTCTACATTCCATAATTCAATAATCTTTATTTGTCTGATAAAATATATTCAAAATTTTACTTTGTTGGTGTACCACCATTTATCATCGTTCCCCTCTGGGTGAGAATAGATACCACGCTCCAGGCGGAACACTTTCATTTTCCATGAAATCATCCATGTCAATTGATCCCAGTCGTGTTTGTGTACGGCTTACCATCGCTGGTCTTTGTAGATTCTCCCATAAATCTTTCTCCTCTTCCGTTGGTCCGTCGCTTATAAGTGGGCGAGTCCTATTAAGTCTATATCTATGTTCTCTTCTACGATTTGTTTCAATTTCCCCACTTGTTGGAGTAGGTTCATTATCAAGTGGAGGTGTATTGAAACTTACAAATGGATGAGGGTGATTTGGTCTTGAAACATCAATATCCCCAAATGAATCTTTTGATTCATCCATATATGAATCCTTTGATTCATCCTTTGATTCTT
>MDTC01042369.1_pt1 | contig 28080 bp, 34 predicted proteins | sample 811181 | NCBI WGS metagenome assembly MDTC01 (sample SAMN05326644, study PRJNA326480) | marine metagenome | isolation source: seawater | place: Pacific Ocean: North | collected 2011 | reverse complement strand
GTTTTTCTTTATCTTCTGCTTCTTTTACTTTATCCATGGAGCTTTTAGTTTGGAAAAGAGAAGCTTCAAAACTGTTTTTGGATTCGATAGTAGCGAGAACTTTAGCGTCAGCTTCTTTCATATTTTCTGCATCTTGAACCATTTTTTCGATATCTTCTTTGCTAAGACGACCGGAATCATTTTTGATTTGAATTTTAGCTACTTTGCTGGTGCTTTTATCAACAGCACTTACATTGAGGATACCATTTGTATCGATATCAAAGGATACTTCGATTTGAGGAACGCCGCGAGGGGCTGGAGGGATGCCTTCAAGAGTGAATTCTCCGAGTTTGTTATTATCTTTAGTCATGGAACGTTCTCCTTCGAATACCTGAATTGTAACAGCAGGTTGATTATCAGCATAAGTGCTAAATACTTGAGATTTTTTAGCTGGGATAGTGGAATTACGGTCAATGAGTTTAGTCATTACACCACCAGCAGTTTCGAGACCCAGAGATAAAGGTGTAACGTCAAGAAGAAGGAGATCGCTAATTTTTTCACTAGTATCGCCAGTAAGGATTGCAGCTTGAACTGCTGCTCCATAAGCAACGCATTCGTCGGGATTGATACTTTTGCAAAGTTCTTTGCCATTGAAGAAATCGCTAAGAAGTGATTGGATTTTAGGAATGCGAGTAGAACCGCCAACAAGAACGACCTCATGAATATCGTTTTTAGCCATTTTTGAATCTTTAAGGACTTGGTTTACTGGTTCCATAGCACTTTTGAATAGTTCTGCATTAAGTTCTTCAAAACGAGCTCTACTAATAGAGGTAAAAAAATCAACGCCTTCATAAAATGATTCAAGTTCAAGAGAAGCTTGAGCACTTGAAGAAAGAGTTCGTTTAGCTCGTTCGCATGCTGTACGAAGACGGCGCATAGCACGTTTGTTTTCAGAAGGATCTTGTTTATGTTTGCGTTTAAATTCTGAAACAAAATGTTTAACCATATTTGTATCAAAATCTTCACCACCAAGATGTGTATTACCAGCGGTGGCTTTTACTTCAAAAATACCATCGTCAATAGTAAGAAGGGAAACATCGTGAGTTCCGCCACCGCAGTCGAAGATGAGAATATTTTTTTCACCATCCCCTTTTTTATCGAGACCATAAGCAATTGCTGCTGCTGTAGGTTCATTAATGATACGAAGAACGTTAAGACCAGCAATTGTCCCAGCGTCTTTAGTGGATTGACGTTGTTGGTCATTAAAGTAAGCGGGAACTGTAATAACAGCATCTTTAATATCGGACCCAAGGAATTGGTCCGCGATTTCTTTCATCTTAATGAGAATCATAGATGAAATTTCTTCAGGAGCAAATTCTTTCTTTTCGTTTAGGTAATCAACTTTAATAATTGGTTTTCCAGCTTTTTCTTTTACTTCAAAAGGAAAAGTTTTAATTTCTTTTTGGACTTCATCGCTTTTAAAATCACGTCCAAGAAGACGCTTAGCGTCGTATACAGTATTAGAAGGGTTTGCTGCAGCTTGATTCTTAGCAGCGTCACCAATAAGACGTTCAGATTCTGTAAAAGCAACAAAAGAAGGAGTAGTACGATTTCCTTGGTCGTTTGCGATAATTTCAGTACGGTCGTTTTGCCAAACACCAACAGCAGAGTAAGTTGTTCCGAGATCAATACCAATAGCCACCATTTAATAAATGAACAATTTATTTCTTTAAATTATTTTTATATAATAATGAACATTGATAAAATTTATAAAAAAGATGTATCAAAATGTTTTTTAACGAAAAAAAATGGTGGATATTCAATAAAAGAATTACGAAAAATAGCAAAAATAATGGGAATAATTACAATAAAAAGGGAAGAGATATGTGAAATTATACAAAAACTATATAAATGTCCTTGTCCATTGGTACATATAAAAGCTAATACCTAAAAGAAAAAAAGGTGATAAAAAAATATTTAAATAAATTATGTTGGTGAAAATTGATAGTTGTTGGTATGACCTTACTAATTTCAAGCATCCTGGAGGAAATATAATTAAAAATTTTGATATGAAAGATGTAACAATTGTATATAAATCTATTCATATGAAGCAACATGCTACATCGTTGTTAAAATATTTAAAGAATATTGAAATAAAAACAAAACAAAAGCCTGAATTTGAATTTTATTCTGAAATTGCAAATGAAATAAGGAAAATAAATTTCAAAAATAGTAATGTTGCGCCATTATTATGGTGGATAAGATACTTTATTATAACAATAATGTGGTTTTATTTTGAATATAATCATTACATAAATCCTAATTTAATAAATTCTATAATGTTAGGAATAACATTTGCAGAAATGGGATTATGTATAGGACATGATGGGAGTCATTATTCTGTATCAAAAAAACCATGGGTAAATGAATTTATGGCATTATATATGGATTATATTGGATTTAATAGACATAATTGGTTTAGTCAACATATAGTTCAGCATCATATATATACAAATGATAGTGAATTTGATCCAGATACAAAAGGAAAGCCTCCATATATAATAATAGATCCTGAACAAAGAATTGAAAGTAACAGGCATTATTTCTTAGTAACACTTCTTGGATTTGGTACTGTATTTGATATTCCTAGATTATTTAGTATAAGAAACAAAATTGATTTAGCAATTTCAATAATAATAAGATTAATATTCTATGTAAGAATTCTTTATTCATCTGTATTATATGGACTTGTAGTAATTTATGTAGCTGGATTTGTACTTTCAAATTTATTTATAATAAGTCACAATTATGAAGATGTATCACGAAATAAAAGAGATATATGTTGGTATACAAATCAAATACAGTCGTCTAGTACATATGGAGGTAAAATAGTAGGATTTTTAACTGGAGGGTTGAATTATCAAATAGAACATCATTGTTTTCCTCGTATGAATTCAATGTATTATCCAAAAATTCAGAAAAAGTTGCAATTTATATGTTATAAACATGAAGTGAAGTACACATATTTTGAAACATTTTGGGAAAATTTTAAAAGTATGATTAAACATTTACAATTTTAAATTAAATTATAATTATAATTATAAATGAAAAATATTGCAATTAAATTATTTTTAATGTTTGTACTATTATTATTAGTACGTGATTTGATTCCAAAGTTGATAATAAATGCGATAAAGGGAAAAGAATCAAAAAAGATATTTGAAACATTTCATGAAAATGTTGTATATGCATTTGCGTATTCTGCTGCAATGATAAGTTATTATTACATAAGTAAAAAGTACTTAAAATAAATTGTTTATTAAATATTATGAAATATGTAATAACTACAAATCAACAGGTGTGTAAAACTAAGAGTCCTCAATTGTATTCAATAAGAAATAAAAGTGATAAACCGTGTATTTTAGTTTTTAAAAAGCAAAATGATGCTGTAAAATTTACAAAATTTTTGATTGAAAATAAATGTAGATTTAATAAATGGCCAGAATTGAATGTATCAACTGGAAAAACAAAAATTGTAAACAATGAAGATGAAAAGAAATGTCATACTCCAGAATTTGTGAACAAATTTATACAAATTGTAGAGTGGGAAGAAGAAAAATTGGATATTTATTTAGCAATTAATGGAATTAATGTAATACTAAGTGAACATTTTGAATACAATCCTAAAAATTTACATATAAATATGGATATAGGGGAACGTAATTATGAATATGATACATTTCAAGTGATAAGGAATTTGGAATCAAATTATAAATAAATCTGGAATAAAATCAAATAAACTTAATATTTTTTCATTTGAAAAAACAAAAATTATTATTTGAAAAAAAAATAAAATATAAAAAATATTTGAAAGAAAACTAGTTCCCAATGAAAAATGTTTTAGAATATATTGATTTTCATCTTTTATTTTTAAAGACCATATTGGTGGGTCTGTTTTTTCTTCATATTCAGCTTCGTTGTTTCTCCATTCGTCTATTTTCTTTAAATGGTCATCTATATAAAAAGAACTATAATTTAAAAAGGAAATAGTGTAGCAAACAATATCGCTAATATTATGTACATAATGATTCTTTGTAATATAAGATGCTGATAAAAGTAAAGGAGCGGCAATTTTAGGTACAACAGATGAGTTATATTGATAATGAGCTTTGTACAATTTTAATTTACAAGGGAGATGCAACATGCATTAATATAAGTAAAGTTTTGTTTTTTAAGTAATTTCATCTAAACCATCTATATGGATTTCATTAATTTTTTGAATTTTATAGCAAGTGCAAAGTATAAAGCATAAACTTGGAATAAAAGACAAAATTAAAAGAATAAAATTAATAGCCATAATAATATCAATTTTTAAAAATAGAATTATAATTCTTCCACCCACCAGAAACATGACATTTATTCATATATTTTGGATTTTCTCCAGTCATGCCATCGTTATCGGTAGAATAAAAAACTTTTTTAATGTTGTAATTTGTCATAACTTCGAGACAATTATTACATGGGCGGGAGTTTTTCAAGACTCCATCTTTTCCATAGCGTACGACCACTATTGAATATGCAGAAAGATCTACAAATTGCTTAAAAGGTCGTACGCGTAGCGCCTTTCAGCAGCTTAATTAATACATCTACTTCGGCATGAGTTGTATAACAATTGCATCGACCATTGAAAACGTTTCGGTCGCTGTTACTTCCAATAAACAAAGGTTTACCGCCTTTATAAATACCGGAATGGTGAATAAACTTGTTAGAAACAGGCAACTTGGAAACAGAGTTCAACAAATGCTGGGAAATCTTGTTCATCATTTTATAATAATATATTTTGTGTTCTTTAAGTCAATTTAAAATAATTTATTTAAAAAAATTCAAAAGTAGTGGTATATCAAAATAAAAAACAAGTTTTATTAAAAAAATTCAAAAGTAGTGATATATCAATTTAAAATAATTTATTTAAAAAAATTCAAAAGTAGTGGTATATCAAAATAAAAAACAAGTTTTATTAAAAAAATGTTAGAAAGACAAAATAAAAAACAAGAGTTTAGAAAAGGTGGGTGACAGGTAGGGGTCTTCTGTACCCACCTCTTCTAAACTGAAGATTAGCCTTGGCTTGATTTAGTGAGAATGGTGTGGTATATCTTACTGGTGTGTGTTTATCAACTAACTTCCATATGTATTTATGGCCGTGTCTATAGTTTCCTGTAAAATCACATGCAATATTTTCTTCAGCAAGTTCTTCGCAGTAAAAAATAGGTTGAAGAGTAGAGTTGTGCATATTCAAAAAAGTTTTTCTTAAATTCTTGCCGATGTAAACCGCCTCCCTACTGCTGCACGAGTTAATCTTTACCCACTGTCTGACCTGTGCTTGCCATCTCTTCTTTGTTATGAAAGTTCTTGGTGCATTTGGTTTGGTTTTGTCGGGTGGAAGAGAGACTATTATTCCATTTTCGCTTTCTTCTTCTATTATGTGAAAAAAATCTTTGAAAATAAAATAAAATTCACCCATCGTAAACTTGGAGCGATTTCTCAACTCGATTAGAAAGTCCTGATCTGTCACTGCTGTATTGAAGAGCGCATTCATTTTTTCTTAAAGCTAAGTTTTTTGTTCCTTAAGTCTTTTTTGTTAATTTTTTTTTCTACGTTTTGTTATGAAATATGTTGGTGGAAAACAACTCATTGGAAAAGATATTTCAGAATTAATAGTAAAAATAATAAGCCCAAATAAAGTAAAAGGATATATTGAACCGTTTATTGGTGGGTTGGGTGTATTTCAGCATATGTGTCAAAAACAATTCAAAATAATAATTGGATCTGATCTTCAAGAAGATTTAATAATGTTATGGAAAGAAATTCAGGGAAATACATTTAATCCTCCGCGTAAAGTTTCGCAATTATTATTTAATAAATTGAAAAGCTCAAAAGAACATTCTGCATTAAGAGCTTTTATAGGATTTGGTATGAGTTTTGGAGGAGATTTCTTTGCTGGATATATTCAAAAATATTCCGGAACTTCTGGAAGAAATTTTTATAATGAACTTTTAAATTTTTATAAAAGAATATCTCCAATTTTAAAAAACGAAAAAATAAAATTTTATAATAAATCATATGAATACTTTAATAAAAAGACTGGATATGTAATATATTGCGATCCTCCATATTGTAATACAACTGGTTATAAAACTGGAGATTTTGACAATGAAAAGTTTTGGAATACAATGAGATATATGAGTAAAAATAACTACGTTTTTATTTCAGAAGAAAAGGCACCAAATGATTTTGTATCAATATGGTCTAAATCTAAATTTAGATCTTTAACTCCTTCTAAAACATTTCATTCAAGTGAATATTTATTTGTAAAGAAAAATAGTTTAGCACATATTAGTTATAAAAAAAATTTAAAGAAATAATAAAAATATAATATATGACTACATATCGTAAAGAAATGAAAGGTCCTTCATTTGCAGTTCCTGAAACGGTTCCTCCAAAAAGTGAGCCAAAAAGTGATAAAAAGCCTCCTCGTCCAACAACGGCACGAGATAGACTTAAGTTAAAATTGATTGAAAGAGAGAAAGCTAAACTTGAGTCTGATCCTTCTCAATCCGGAAAGTAGGAGGTCCAGATGGTTTATCAAAAGAAGTAAAATGTTCATCGACTCTTTTATAATAAAACTTAAGTTTCATTATTAATGTTATTAAACTGCATAATGTTACAAAAAAAGTGGGAACTGAAAAATAAATTAAATCATTTTCAATCATATAATTACCCCATAATGCAGATCCGAAGAATACAAACCATAGTGAAGCTGCTGATACATCTTTTAGACTTCCTGATCTATATCCAGAATATATTTGAGGAACTAAAAATGTAGTAACTAAAGTTAAAGATGCATATTCATAACCTTCATGTCTTGTAATTATGTTCATTATTTTATTTCTTTTTTTTGTTTAGAACTTTTTACACTTTTTTAATTGAAAATCAGTTCTAACCAAAAATAAACATTTGTTAACAAATGTTAAATCAATTTTATTATTACAAACTTCACATAAGGCATACCATTCTGTTTTCCAAACATTATCTATAGCTTTACCATAAGACTTTCCATATATTTTTGGAGAATACCATTTTATTGCACATGTTTCATGAAAATATACATTTTTACATTTACATAAATTCGTGATACAATTATCTTCTATTTTCTCTAAACATATTCTACAATCCATTTGTTTTTTAAAAAGTAATTTTTTTAAGACTTAAAGAACAAAAAAATAAGAATATAAAAGCAAAAGACAATGACTGAGCATTATGATTACGAAGACTATCATCATGACTACAATGAATATGATCATATTATATTCAATGATTACAAAATACATGTATATAACTCTGATGAAGAAGAAATATGTGAATACGAATATGATGATCTACCAGATGCGTGGATTTCTATGAATCAAGAAAAGATTCTTAAAATATATGAAGACATCAATGAAAAAAGTGATTATAATGGAATATTTGGAAATTTGAAATTTTCAAGTTTGTGTCAATATTTGGACACCAATGAGTTTGAACAAGAACATTTTTTTATGAAGTGGTTTCGTAGATCTCCTCCTCAAGGCCACATTTCGTTCCAACAGTTCTGCGTTTTATATGAACAGGATATTTTCGACATTTACAACTATCTGAAGCGGAATTATAGTTATGATTGGGGAACATTTGAAATATTTAGTGGATTCTCTTATGAATTTACTAATACTTGCAAATATTAATTTTATTTATTTTTTATTTTAATGAATAGAAAGGCATTAAAAGAAAGAATGAAACAACAAGCTAAACAAAAAACGCCAAGTCCAAGTAATAGTAATAGTAACAATAATAATTTTGAAAATAAAATATTAAAAAATGTTTATGGAATTGTTACTAAACCCAAACCCAACCCTGGATACTTGACACAAAATGAAGTAAATAAAATATTGAATGAGGTAGCACCTGTACAACCTTTACAAATTGAAAATAAACCAGATCCTGAAAGAGAGCGTTTAAAAAATGCAATTGTGAATAATTTTATATTTGAAAATCAAAATGAATATAATAATCAAGAAAGGCTTATAATTCGAGAAGTTGTAAAAGACCTAAAAATCATTAGAAATCTAATTGACTTAATGATGCAAGAAATATACTTTTTATTGAAAAAAAATAATGCTGGTTCTGCGTGGAGGGATCCAATTGTTGAAATGTATACAATGATTAAAAAATATAAAGCCAAACAATTTTTAAATATAAAAAAATCAGATTCTAAATTAACAAAAGAAGAAAAACTTTTGATTGGTAAACAAAGTATTACTGTTTTCAAAGGAAATCAAAGTCATATAATACTTTCTGTAATAATATATTGTTTCTTAATTAGTTCAAAACTTTATTTACCAGCGCCTGTTTTGATATTGTTATTAAATAAATCAATGAAACGCAATAAACAAAAAATGAAACAACAGCCAATTACAATGGAATCCTTCTTAAAATACAAAAATACAGATTATATAAAATCTCAATTGAAAAAGAAAGTTGAGAGTTGTTATGCAATAGATGATATAGAACCATTTCATTTTATTCGATTTCCATCTAATGTTCTTCTTGGTTTAGATATTGATTTAATCAAACAAGCAGAAAAACTTTGTAGAAAAATAACAAACCTAAAAGAAGGGATTTCATTTAACGAAGACGACTCAAACGAAATAAAAGCATTAGCCTGTATTGCAGCTGTATGTCATCATAATGATATAAAAGTTGATAACAAAACATTTAATGTCAAACCAACAGAATTTAATAGAAATTTAAAAATTGCTTTGATTAATTATATTTAATAATTCCATGTCATGATCTATTAGGCAAGTAGTTGTCTAAATGAACGATGAAAATTTTTTAACGCATAAATTTGTTCTAATTCAGCTTTTAAAAATTCTTGATTTTTATTCTTACTATAATATTTGTTTCTAATAATGTTTTTAACATCGTTAGGTAAAGAGTTTACTTCCTGTGTTAATGGTTTTCGAAGTTCACCTTGAAGCATTTGTATTTCATTAACTAATGTTTCCATTTGGATTTTTTGTTTGTTAGTAAGTTTTTCTGAATTTAATTTATAAAAATTATTTAATTGTGTCATCAAATGTTGTATTTTGTTGCTTTGAATATTTGGTATTTTTGGCCACAAATAGAAAAACCCAAATTCTTTCTGAATTTCTTCGATGCCAACTTTCTCGAATTGTATGTTTTGACCGTTGTTAGCTTTGTAAAAACAATATTTAAAACCTTCATTAAATTTACTTTCTACAAATCTATAACTCTCTCTTAATTCATTAAAAGTATGTATAAACTCAGGTATCAGTTCGCCAGGAACGTGTGTGTTCCAGTTAACTTCATTCATAAAAATAGGATGGTCTGTATAAACGCTTCTATACTTTGAATACATTTGTTTTCTTACTACAATTTCTATATTTGTGTCATTTCCTAAAAACCCATCGAATGGTTGATCGTTAACTAGTTTTATTTTAAAATACCTTTCGTCATTTGAAAAATTAAATCCTAAATCAACGATATCACCATCTTTTATACCATAATTAGCTGGGGTTGGGTTTGCATTCTTTTGTGATCTAACTAGCATTCCCACTCTCAACTGCATAGTACTATGTTGAAACCCAGTTGCACTTCGATCAAACCCTGCAATCTCTAATTCACTTTTTTGAAGGTTTATTGCAAAATAATGTGGTTTATTATCTCCAGTTCTTTTTAAATCATTATTTGTCTGTTGTTGTATATAGTTTTTCCATTTTTTTATTATAGATGGGTCTGTGGTTTGCTTTAGAGGGGGTTCAAAAAAGTCCGAAATATATTCTAAACTTGTACTTGTTTCATATATGAGATCTCTTAAAAAGTTCAGAGTAGTAAATACACTTTTTTTAACATTTCCTGGAGCATGAGTTTTCAATTTTGGAGGTCCAGAGGTTAAGGGTTGGAAAGAATTTTCTTCTAAAGCAGAAATAGTAGATATTAAGTCCAAAAAAGGGATCTTAATATATTCATAACATTTTTCCACACTTTCGCGGACTTCTATGTTTTTAATTTGTAATTGGAGAGATTTCAAATTACCCAATTTTTTATTATTATTTAAATTTTGATAACTTGGAAATTCAATCATCAAATTACTTAAAGCCTTTTTATATTGATTTGAATTCTTAATTTTTTCTGGTGTTTGTTTTTGTCTTGTCTTAATTTTAAAACGATTTAAGATGTCATTGCCAGCCTTTCTTTTCCTTGTTTCTGTTTCTGTAATTTGTTCTGGGGTAGATGGTGGTTCAAGTGGTGGGTCAGATGATGGCTCAGTTGGTGTTTCTACTGGTTGTTTATTTACTGGTGGTTTAATTGGTGCGTTTGGCATTCTTTAAAAAATACAAATAAAAATAAAAATACAAATAAAATAAAATGAAAAATAATGGATTCAGATCTTTCGTATAGAGGAATAATAAAAAATAAAAAAATAGTGACTGTAGAGGAAGGGCATGCGGATGATGATTTATGTAATAAAGGGTATGAAACGTATCATATACATCCGCAAGTATATACGTGTAGTGTAATACCGTCGTGGAGGGATATGCGGTTTATATCTGCGCCGAGAAACTACAAAATCAAGGATCATTATATAGGGACGCGAATGGGGATATGGAAAATAAAGCCAATAAAGAATGTAAAATTAGAAGATTTAATAAAAATATTTAAATCGTTTGAGGGAAAAAATTGTAAATATTTTGATAAAATAATAAAAGGAACGCAAAAAGATAAATACAGAGCACATATAAATTATGTATTAACTATATGTGATATGCATAAAATAAAAGTAAAGTTTTATCCATATGAAAAAATGGTATATTGTAAAAACAAAGAATTAACAACTGGATTTGATAGAGATTCAATAATAATATTTAGAGTATTATCTCATGAAGTTTAATCGATATTTAAAAGAAGTTCTTTATATTCATTATCATACTCCAAAATATTGAAAAGACCATTACAAAAATTAATTGATAAATATGTTCCATTGGCTTCTAGTATATCTAAACTCTGATATTTTTTTTCCAATTCAAACAACTTTAAAAGTGCCTTTATTGAATTTATTGAACTTAGATTTTGAACTTGAACTTGATCAAAATCTAAAATATTTATCTTTCTTTCATTGTTTAAAATAGTTTTATTTTGAATTGAAGTATTTTTTAAATTTTCTGTTAAAAGAGAATGATAAGACTTGTGATTGGAATTATATGGCTTTGAACGCACCATATTATTTCTTTGAGATAATTTATCAGTTATGACTTCAAAAGAAGGCATTTATTTATAAACGATGTATTTTTTTAAGTCATTGTGTTGGCAGTAACTCATTATAAACACGATTAGGAACTTTAACACCTTTACTAACAAAGTTACCACAATAATTGAAGACTCTATTTGTATCAATACATCTACACATACATTTTTGATACAAATATTTATTTTTATCGATTACGAAATAAATATTATTATTTTTATGAAAATCGTTTTTGTTTGTACAAAATTTGCAATCTGTATTAATAGTAAAAGAATTAAATTTGGAATTAAAAGAAATTTTTGTAATATTGATGGAAGTATAACGATCACTAATTTTTTGAAAAACTTTATGTAAATTTGAAGAAATTGGTTTAGTATTTAATACAGTTGGGATATAATCAAGTTTTTTAATTCTAACGATTGAAAATCTAAAAGTATCAAAATCTAATGGTTTGACACCATAAAAGCGATCGACTAAATGATTTTTTTCGTATTTGATTGAACCTAACATACGTAAACCGGTAGAATAAACGGAAAGGTCAATATATTTTGGAAAGAATTTATTAATTTTTGAAGCTAAAGTAATAGCTTCTGAATGTGAAACTGGAATGTTATAAATGATATGAAAACCTTTATATTGAGAGCATTCGAAAACAGTTCCATTTATACCAACGATTTCATTACATTTGTTTAAAAGTTGAGGGAAAATATGAATATCTTCGAGACAATTTTTAAAATCTACATCTAAAAAGAAACGCATTTGGATATTTTTTCCTAATTTTTCAACAAGACTAATTTTTTCATTATTATTGATACAAGAAATATAAAGATTATAAAAAGAAATTAAAGATTCTAAAGGGATATGTAATTTACCACCGTCCATAAATAAATGTGTGGCTTCATCTGAATTGGAAGTAAAATATTGTGAGCATTGTTGTTTAAAGCCCATGAAGGAATAATAAGTTAATTGTTTAAATAAATTTGAACGTAAGTGTCCCAATCGTTATTAGCGATAAGCTGCATATTTCTCATAGTAATAGCAAAGGAAGCACCGCTGTGACCGTCATTATGAAGTGCTGTACTGATTTGATCTAAAGTAGGATGGCTAGAAAAGAGAAACCCCTTATCGTGATCTGGGTCATAAGTTTTGAAAAAGTCCCAAAGGTTGTTTGAATCGATGTAATTATAAGCATTTTGAATAGCTTGTCTAAACATATTATCAGTAATGAAAGAAAAGGACATATATAATATAATAATATTGTCTTTAAGTATAATGTTTGATGATTTTTATAAATGGATGACGGAAGAGAAGAATTTATTAAGTTTGATAATAGCTAATATGGTATCGTTAGCTGCTGGTGATTTTATAAGATCTATAAATAAAAATGCGTTTAGACCGATATTTAATAAAGCAATGAAGGAGGAAGAAAATACAAAAGTGAAGTATATAGAAATTGTGGCGAGTTGTGTATTAATGATAACGAATTTACTATTTGCATACATAATTGCAAAATATTTGATGAAAAAAATGATTGAAAAAAAATCTAAATTATAGTAATGGGTCGTAAATTTGTAATTGTGGAATACAGAGGTAAAAATGGACATGGTTCTCCTAAAGTATCTGAGTCGATATACTCAGGAACCCCTGTAGCTGCTGCTAAAAAGGCGCACACCAAGAAATGTGCAAATAAAAGCAAAAAAGGTGAAATTAAAGGGCAATGTGCGTACAATATAAATGTGCAAGAAATAGAGACAACCCCTGCAGGTGCACCTAAAATGAAAAATGGGTTTCCTATAACAAAATCATACAAAGATGGAAGAGCTGTACCTGTGAGAACTTATCATGTGAGAAGAGAAAAATTAGCTGAACCTCCAAAAGGTGCTGAATGGGCTCAATATAAAATTGTAGCTAAATCTAAAAACTAAGTTAAAGTATGAAGCCTTTAATTCGTATTTGTTATCACTATACACAAGGATTAGCAAATGATGCTAATATAATAAAAGAGTGTTTAAGTAATTACACTGTTTTATTATATACATATTCTGAAGTAGATTATGTAAAAAATGTAAAGAAATATTTAGAAAAAGTTGAAATAAATATATTTCTTGAACATATTTATGAAGAATTAATAAAATTTGGAAACAAAACATATTTTATTCCAAATTTGGAATGGTTAAATCAATATGATATAACAAATATGAAATATGTGGATAATGTGTTATGTAAAACGCAAAATTGTTATGAAACGATGAAAAATATGTTTCCGAAGAAAAAAATAAATTATATAAAATTTACAAGTATTGATAGAAAAAAAAGTAAAATAAAAATTAATTTTGAAAAAGTTTTTCATTTAAAAGGAATATCTAATTATAAAAATACGCAATTATTGTTAAATTTGTGGATGAAACATGAGGAATGGCCAATGTTAACAATAGTACATTATGGGACATTGGAGATTGAAATTCCAATAAAGGTGAAAAAAAATATAACAATGATACAAAAAAAAATAAAAGAGGAACAATTGGAAGAATTAATGAATGAGAATGGGATACATATATGTTGTAGTTATGCTGAAGGATTTGGGCATTATATAAATGAAGGGAGATCTGTAGGTGCTATTGTGTTAACGACGAATGGGAGTCCAATGAATGAATTAAGTAAAAATGTTGTATCTGTAAAAGAAACAAAACAAGTTATGTGTTCGAGTGGATATATAATAGATGAGAAATGTTTGGAAGAAGGAATAAATAAAATATTAAAAATGAAAAAAGAAAAAATGGAAAAAATTGGGGAAACAAATAGGAAAAATTATGTAGAACAAAAAGAGTTTTTTAAAAAAAGATTAAATGATATTATAAGTTATGAGTTATCATCATGAATTAAATCTATTATATCAAAGGGTTTTGAAAAGACCGATTGATAAAGATGGATATGAAACGTATTCAAAAATGTTGCAACAAAATGTGTCTTTAGAACAAGTGGAAAAAATATTAAAAACAAGTGATGAATATATAAAAAAACCAAGAATACCTGGAAATTATGGTAAACGAGGACCATCTGGTCCAGAAGGAATACAAGGACCACAAGGACCACAAGGACCACAAGGACCACAAGGGTCGCAAGGGAGACAAGGGTTATCTGGACCACAAGGACCAAAAGGACCGATAGGACCTGAAGGACATGAAGGACCAAAAGGACAGCAAGGACCAAAAGGACAGCAAGGACCAAAGGGACCAGAAGGACATGAAGGACCAGAAGGACCGGAAGGACCAAAAGGACCAAAAGGACAGCAAGGACCAAAGGGACCGGAAGGACCGGAAGGACCAGAAGGACCAGAAGGACCACAAGGTCAACGAGGGGAACAAGGTCCAAAAGGATCGCAAGGAGAAGAAGGTCCACAAGGGAGAAAAGGACTGCAAGGGGAAAAAGGACCGCAAGGGGAAGAAGGTCCTATGGGGATTATTGGGAATCAGGGTCCTCGTGGCAAACCTGGGCCTGTGGGGAAAATTAGATATGGTCCAATTTATAAAAATAATGGAGATAAAAGAGAAACAAAAAAGATATTATCTCCATTAAAAGGAGGGAAAATTATAAATATATTTACATGTTTTAGAAATAATGAAGATGTATTATTAATGTATCAAAAAGGTATGAAAGATATAGAAATAAAGAATAAAGAAGATAATTTTATGTATTACTTTTTTGAAAATGATTCAGATGATAAAACCCCATATTGGATACTTGATTGGATGAGAAACAGAAATGGTTATTATACAATAACAAAAGTTGCGAAGAAAAAATGGAGTGATGTGAAAAGTATAGAAAGAGTGAAAGATATGGCGTTATATAGGAATGCAATGAAGGAACTTTGTTCTGATTATAAAAATTCTGATTATTCAATAATTATTGATACTGGGATAGAATTTAATAATAAAACTTTTGCAAAAATGAAAACAGTATTAGATGAAGACGAAAGTGTTGTTATGGTAACTCCATTTGGAGTTGTAGCTGGAACTGAAGAATATTATGACACATATGCATTAGAAACAATAAATGGGAAAAGACAATACAAAAAAGAACTTACAGAAGTCAAAAGTGCTTTTGGTGGATTTGTAATTATAAGAACAAGTGTATTAGAAAAATGTCATTGGGATGTAATAAATGAAAATTGTAGTGAGCACAATTATTTTTGTGAAATGGTAAGAACATATGGAAAAATAGTTGTGGTTCATGATGCGATTGTAGAATGGACAAAATGATTTAAAAAAAAGAATACTTTGAAAACAAATGATATCGTTAATGATGTTGTCTGCAGCTTGGATTCCATGTGCGTATTATGTAATGTGTGTAAAAAGCCGAGAAGACCTCAATGAAGACCTGAACGAAGACCTGGATGAAGACCTGGATGAAGACCTGGATGAAGACCTGAACGAAGACATAAATTTCAAGGAAAATGGATTTTATATAGATTAATCAAAAATGTTTTCTATATGTTGTGATATCGTTATAGCATTCATTAAAAGAGGAATAACTAATATGTCTATTTGTGTCGTTACATGAATAATTTGCGATATCTTTGATTGATTCTTGAAAGTCGTTTATACAATCGTCATGTGAATTGAATTTATCTTGTAAAGGGAATTTTTTAATAAAATCTTGACAATAAGTTGAATAATGTTGATTTGTATAATTAAGTGATTCGTTAAAAATGTGGGAACATTTGTCTTTAATGACATGAATTGGAAGTGTTTCTTCATTATTAACATGATCTTGGATGTATTGTAAGCAATTAAATTCAACTTGACTGGAGATCCAAGGATCTCCTTTATTTGGTTTTGTAACAATGATTTTTTTATTATCAGAAACTAGTTCTCCGTGAGCGAAAAATGGTGTATCTGTATCTTCATAAGTGTGATCTAACTGGGTTATTTTACATTTATCTGTGAGTGTATCAGCTTTACAAACCTTATGGTTGCAATGAATTGAAGTTTCTGGATCTAAACAGACGTAACCGTGAGTTTCTAGGGTATTTGTGATGTCGTGTGGGTCTGTAATTGAGTTTCCGTGACATGCTGTATCGTAAGTGTTATTAAGTGAACATAAGTTATCATTTTGCCATTTGCAATTATTGCAATCAAATTGATTGAATTCAACATCTTGATAAAAGTTTTTTAATTCTGAAGGGCTCATATTTTGTAGGTCTTCGGGTGTATAGTCTTGATAATTTACAATGGAAGAATCTTTAACGTCAGGATTTTCAAAAATATAGACAGGTTTACTTCTAAAGATATTATTTCCCATATAATAAGAGTTTTATTTTAAAAAAATTAAAAAGTAATAAAGTAATGACACATGTATTATTTTTAAGTGAGAAATGTAAATTTTGTAAACAAATGATAGACAAACTAAAAACAAATGAATCTGTGATATCAGAATTTCAAATAGTGAATATTCATCAGATACCTAAAATTCCTGTATATGTGAAGGCTGTTCCTAGTATTTTAGTAAATAGGAATGATATTATAACAGGAAAAGATGCTTTTGATTTTGTAACAAAATTGGTAAGTCCTCCGGATGATAATCCAAATGCATTTGAGTGTGGATTTGGAAGTGGAAATTACAGTTTTATAGAATCTGAAGGATTAATTGAATCACAAAGAAGATTTACATACATAGAAGAAAATGGAGATACACCGCTAATACCTGAGAATACGTCAATTGCACTTGAGGAAAGCAAAAGTTCTACTGGAAATTTGATGGAGCAGATAATGGAACAAAGAAGGATGGAAATTCCGCAATTCTCTGCGAGAACGTAAGTTATTTAAAGAAATAATGTTTGATAAATTTTAATGACAAATATATTTTTTTTTAAAACTGTTCAAAGTGGAGCACTGAGAACATTAATAGAAGTATTAAAAGATGTATTGAATGATATAAATTTGATATTTGATCAGAGTGGAATAAAGGTGATGGCGATGGACGGATCGAAAGTTGCATTAATTCATTTGAAGCTACATGCACAAAATTTTGAAGAATTTATATGTGAAAAGAAGTTTAATGCTGGGTTAAGTGTGATTTCATTATACAAATTAATGAAAACTATAAATAATAGTGATACTGTATCGATGTATATAACTGAGCAAAATAATAATGAATTATGTATTCAGATTGAAAATTCTGATTGTAATAGATCAACGACATTTAGATTAAAGCTTTTAGATATTGATAATAAAGAAATAAATGTGCCTGATGTAGATATAAATTGTATTGTGACGATGCCATCAAATGATTTTCAGAGGATGTGTAGAGATATGTCAAACATAGCGGATATTGTAGAAATAACATGTTTTAAAGAAAATTTGTCATTTAAATGTGAGGGAGATTTTGCATCGCAGAATACAACTATTGGTGAAGCTACACATGGGATGAACTTTAATAAAAAAGATAATATTGAGATAACAGGAAAGTTTCCATTAAAGTATATAAATCTATTTACAAAATCTACAAATTTAAGTAATACTATTGAGTTGTATTTAAAGCCTGATTATCCATTGATTTTGAAATACAATGTAGCAAATTTAGGAGAAATTCGGTTTTGTTTAGCACCTAAAAGTGAATAATTTATAAATAATAATTTGTTTTTTGTTTTTGTAAAAATATTTTTTTATAAATAATAATTTTTTTTTGTTTTTGTAAAAATATTTTTTTTTGTAAAAATAATAATTTGTTTTGTAAAAATATTAATTTTTTTTTATAAATAAAATTAATGATTATTGAATTGTTGATAAGAAGTGTTTTAATTTTTATTTCATGCGTTGTTTTACAAATAATGATATCTCAAATGCCATTTAATTTGACAAAATATCTAGGAGATGCCCATTTACCATTAATAATGGCACTTTCTCCTATTTTAATATCAAAAATACCTATATTTGGAACTACAAATATATTGAAAAAAGGGATAAGTCCGTTTATATCAAGTATGATACTAATTGGTCTTGGATTTGGGTACACGTTATTGAATAAAGAAGTATCATTGGAAGCGACAGGAGAATATAATTTTAAGAAATTTAAAGTAAAAACTGAATTTTTAATATTATTAAGTTTAGTAATTGTAACTGAATTTTTGATACAAATAAGTTTTATGCAAACCCAGAAAAGTAAAGTAACAAACAAAACGAAATAAGTTTTATAAATTAAAAAATAAATTAAAGGTTATATAAATAATGGCAATAATAGAAGATATTCAATATTTGAAAAAAAACTCTATGGAGGAGTCGTATATATTTGTTGTGGATAGTGAACATAGAGATAAAAACAAATACAGAACGCCTGAAAATTATACTATACATTTTAGTACTCCGTTTAATCTTGTATATGGGATTGATGTGTTAGATGCAAGTATTCCAAGGAGTTCGTATTGTGTAAACGAAGAAAGTACTAAATTAAGGATAGCGTTTTTTAATGATCCGAATAATCAAATACCATCATTTTTAAGCACGTACAATACAAATTTAAATTCTAAAGATGAAAAAGATGCGTTATTAATGATATCAAACTTTGAGGAGATAACAATAGAAGAAGGTGATTATGATGTGACGGCGTTAGTAAATGAACTAAACAAAAAATTTGCGACGATACCAAGTTATAATAATTTAAATTTAAAGGTAAGGAATTTATTAGTAAAGGGTAAATTTCAATTTTACTGTGATATGTCATTTATAATAGATGGGTATAATTCAACTATAAATGAAGTAATAGGATTTAATATGCCATTAAGTGCGAATGAGGTTGCGTCAAACTACGTAACGGATATAAAATATGAATCGCTAAATAAATTATATTATTCTGGAGCTGTGCAGGAGACATTTGATACTTCAAATCCATATAGGAAATTTGAAAAATTGAAAATAAAAGATGTGGAAACTAAAACAGATACAGTTGCATTTAAATTGATGAACAAGGCTATAATTGAGGATATAAATATAGGGATTGCACCTAAAAGTTATGAAAGAAATGCGATGTACACAATAAAAAAGGATAATGAAATAATAGAGGATGGTATATTAAAAATAGATGCAAAAAGCAATACGACTGAAAAAATGAAATCGACAACGCGAAAGGAAATTGATAAAAATGGAGAATTAAATATGAAAATATCGATGATGAAAAATAAGGAAACTGATAAACTAGAAGATTTTGAATTGATGCCAAAGTTTGTACCGACATTTAATGGGACGTTAACTAAACATAGTATTATTCCTCCTGGAATGTATAATTTAACAGGGGAGCGTTATATAATATTGAAATGTGATGAGATTCAACAACATTTACACAAATCGAAAGCGTTTGAAAAATATAATAGTGGGTTAACGAAATTTAAAATGGGAGTAGTTGGATATGATGATCAACGGTTTGATTATACGACGACTATTTCACCTGCATTAACGTTTCATCCTATTGGGAAGTTATCGCAGATGAGTCTAAGGTTTGAAAAGGGGGATGGAAGTTTGTATAACTTTAGAGGACTTAATCATACTGTAACATTTTTGATTAAATACTATAAACCTATATTTAAATTGGAAAATTTTGATAATTACACATTAAATCCCAATTATAATCCTGATATGATAGAATATAAATTTCAAGAGCAAGAATCAGAATCTGATGAAGAAAATTAAAATAATACTAAGTTAATAATATATTGAAATATAATGGAATGGAATGATAATCAAATATTATCAATGTTAAAAAGATATAATGAATGTAAAAAGCGAAAAGACTGTCATTATAATGCTTCTTTATATTTTGATACTCTAGATAAATTTACAACAATTCCACAAATAATACTAACGTCTATATTAAGCACATCAAGTTTAACGCAATTGACAGATGATGATGAATCAATTGTTTTAGCATATGTAACTGCTATATGTAGTATTATACTAGCAATAATAACGTCAATAAATAAGTTTTTTGAGCTTCAAAAATATAAAGAATCCCATAAAAAAACAAGTTTTAGTTATGGGAAATTGGAAAGAATGATTGATTTGGAAATGAATAGAACGAATAAAAATAGTTTTGATACAATTTATGAAACTATTACATCAGACTATAATAATATAAGAGAATCTTCACATTTAATTCCAAATTATTTTCCTGAAAATACTATGTATAGAACAGAAATATAACTATGTTTTACATAGTGTTTCTAAATTTAAAAGGAATTTTAGAAACATAAATACAAATAGTATCTTTGAGTTGTGGTTTTGAATTTGAATTATTTTGTTTAGGATTCCATTGGAGTCGTTCTGTTTTAAAACGTAGTTTACTACCTAAAACAATGAGATCTTTTTCTTTTGGTTGATAGCCTTCAGTGCTATATGGGTTATTTAGACCAAAAATATTTGAATTAAGATTATTATAAACGGCCCAAGGATTTGCATCGAAAAAAAATCGTTGAAAAAAGGGCAATTTGGAAATATTTTTAAATTTCAACTTTCCTCCACTTACTTCAAATTTTTTATACCAAATTATTGTAAACAAATGATTTTTGATACTATCACTTTGAATTAGGCTTGTTGGATTCCATTCAAAGCCATTTACATAATTTATATTTACACGACCATTTTTATATACATCTTGTCCTTTAATTTCAATATGAATTGCTAAATCATCGTTTAATATAGAACCAATAAAAGTTTCATAACAATTTTTAATGAATTTTTGAAAAGATTTTGAAGTTTGTGATAATCTATATCTATCTTGATAACTATTATTATAGCCATATTTTTGAAGTGAATTCATATTTGGGACAGATTTTAACCATTCTAAAGAATCTTCATCTAATTGAAAATTTTTGGAAATAAGTTGGAATTTGTTAGAATAATTCATGGGATAATATAATATAATTAGATTTTAATTAAAATTATATGTAAGTATAAGGTCCTAGACCTTTAACAATAATATTTTGTTTTGTTGGTTCTACGTTAAGTTTGCTGATATCTTTACGAGTTGCTTTAAATTCCCAATGAAATTTGGTGTCTTTTTGAGAAATGACAATAAATTCGTTGTTAAAAAGGTCTATTCTTTCTAATGAAATAAGAGTTAAGCAATTGATTGTTGTTAATTGAACTGTTGCTGAACATGGATCAACTAAATATTTGAGGTAATCTGGTAATTTTACGATACATTTGGAGAAAAAGGTGCGATCGGTTCCTCTATAAAAAACGGCATTTTCTGGGCCTTCGAGACAGGCGTGAACAAGGTAGCGTTCGTGATCGGTAGGGTGATTGATGACGAAAGTTTTGGAAGTGTCATAAAAAATTTCGCCTTCATGAATACTTCTTTGAGCCCCACTAGATTCTGAAGTACTACTATTATAATAAACCAATGGATGGGGAGAATTATTTGTTGTTACTGACTGAGGGATGTTTTCAACAATGAATTGTTGAGCCTTATTACTATTTGTTGGATTATTATCATTAACAGTATTAGAATTCTCTAATAACTTTATTTTAAAATATTTTTTGTCAGAAATATCTGCATTTATAAGAGGACTGCCATTTAATCCTATCTTTAGTTTACCATTAATAGGAGTAGATGTATTCATACCGCTGCCGATTACGATATTTGAACTACCGGAATTTGAACTACCATTGTCTTCTCCGATTATAATATTGGTGTCTCCGGTATTACTTTGACCAGCTGTATTACCGATACAAATATTGTTTGAACCATTGTTAGTCGTACCTGCGTCAGCTCCTATAAAAATATTACTTGTTCCAATATTGTTTCTCCCAGCCAGGTCTCCTATAAAAACACCAGATGATCCATTATTATATTGACCGGACCTATTACCGATATGAACATTCTTAAAACCAGAACTATCTTGTCCGGTAAAAGCCCCTACGTATACATTGGAACTTTGATCCGTTTGTAATTGGGAACCAACATTACACCCAGCCCTATTTCCAATAAAAACATTATCAATTCCCCAAGTTATTGTTCTTCCTGCTTGATGTCCAATAAAAACATTATTTTTTTGTTCTACATTACTACCACACTCTGCTCCTATTAAAACATTATTAGGACCATTGACATTAACCCCACATTGAAATCCTACACATACATTTCGATTTGCATCATTGGATTGAGAATTGATACCAGATTGATAACCTATCATTACATTAGACCCACCACCTGACACTTGCCCCGTATTATTACCTAAGAATACATTAAAAGAACCACTATTTGAAACACCAGCTTGCTTACCTATCATAACATTTGAACTTCCTTCATTACTTTTTCCTGCTTCGGTTCCTATGATGACAACGTCATTGCCATTATTATCAGTACCAGCACTTGTTCCGATAACTACATTTCTGTCTCCATTGTTTGACATACCAGATTCGGCTCCTATAATGACATTTGAATCATTATTAATTATATTACAGCCGGCGTGAAATCCTAAATAGACAGAGTTGGTTGAACTATTAATAGTGGAAACTGGTGGATAAAAAGGTTCATTATAATCAGGGTCTCTGTCAGTTGGATTTAAACCATCCCATCCATATCCAGCATAAGTTCCTAAAAATACGTTGTTATTTCCGGAGTTCAGATATCCAGCGTGACTTCCTAAAAATACATTACTATTACCAGAATTAAATATACCAGAAAACGTACCCATTAAAACACACGAATTTCCATCATTATTTTCTCCAGCCTGATGACCAACAAGAACGTTGGATTGTTTGTTATAAACATTTTTACCAGCTCTATTTCCTAAGAAAACATTATGTTTACAATTTTTTGCTGATTTTGATATAAATTGAGGTAAATTGTTGCCATCATCATCTTGATATTGAACTGTTGTATAAAGATCGTTGGTAGTATATCCGATATTGGGAAAATGATAAGTGGAACCATTCATAATTCCTTCGTAACCCCCTAAATATTTTCCGGCTTTATGTCCAATGCAAACGTTACCAACTTGAGAAACCGTCATACCTGCTTCAAACCCAACGCAAACGTTTTCTGGGCCTTCAATTTGCAAGCCGCTTTTTGAACCTAAACAAACATTATTTTTACAACCATCTGGATAGGTTTCTGCCCCTGCATTCCATCCCAAAAATACATTTAATCCATTATTAAGATTTTTACCGGAATTGGTGCCTAAACAGACATTACAATGACCTGTATTACTCATACCACTTTGGAAACCTAAAAAAACACATTCGTTACCCATATTAAAAATACCTGAATCGTTGCCTAAAATTACATTACAATGTCCAACATTACTTGAATTGTAAAAAACGTTACTTTCATTATAAGTAATAGTATAAGAATTACTGAAATTGAAGTTACCAAGAATAACATTATTATTGCCTGAATTAGTTTTGCCACTATTATTGCCGAGAAAAACATTAGAATTTCCAGATTGGTTGCTAGAGCCTGCTTCTGTGCCTAAAAAGACGTTATTGGTGCCATCGGTATTAGCATATCCAGACTGAGTGCCAATAAAGACGTTACTATGAGAGTCTGTATTATTAAAACCTGCTTTTGTGCCTAAAAAGACATTGTTAGAACCAGATTGGTTGCTAGAACCTGATTCTGTGCCTAAAAAGACGTTATTAGTGCCATTGGTATTTGCATATCCAGACTGAGTGCCAATGAAAACGTTATCATTCGCTGCAGTATTATTGTAACCAGCGGAAGTACCTACAAATGTATTTCTATCACCTGATGTATTACAGTAACCAGATTTAACCCCTAAAAAAACATTTGAGTCGCCTGTATTATTTACACCAGCATTAACTCCTAATGTTGTATTACTGCTGGGACCAGATGGGGAAGAAGAAGAATCTGAATTTATACCGATGGAAACGTTATCGGAACCTGTAGTATTAGAAATGCCTACTTGATAACCTAGAAATAAATTTCTATCTCCAGAAATATTACTTTGCCCGCATTGATAACCAAGAAATACATTACATCCACCTGATTGGTTACTTTGCCCGCATTGATAACCAAGAAATACATTACATCCACCTGTATCGTTACTTTGACCACATTGTTCCCCAATAAAAACATTTGAATGTCCTTTATTGCTTTGACCAACATAATTACCTATACAAACATTATTACTTCCTTCATTACTTTTTCCAGATGAATTACCGATAAAAACATTAGAATCTCCTAAATTAATTTCGCCAGAGCTTTTTCCGATAAAAACATTAGTAGATCCATCATTTGAACTTCCTGCATCGGTTCCTATAATAATACTGCCTGATGTGTCTTGAAGTGATTTTCCTGTATTTTGACCTATAATTACACTGTCTCCTACAGTATTAAGGTTTTCAATTTGTTGTGAAGGGGCTATTCCGTTAAATGCTTTTACATTAACATTCATATAATATGATAAATAATTTAAACTTTTAAATATTTAAACAATTAATTTATAATTAATTTAATGAAAAAAGTTTGTTTTATATGTACACATCCTCAACAATATACAGGATATTCTAAAGTTGTATATAAGATACTGAAGTATATTGATACAAGTGAATATGAAGTATCTGTATATGGGTTTCAACGAGCAAATGAGGTTCCTGAAAATTATAGAAATGATTTGTCAGAAGAAATTGTAGTATATGATGCTGCTGCAAATGAATATCCTAAAGCTGCTGGATTTAATGTATCTGGAATAAATCAGTTTATATCTTTATGTAGACCGGAAATTATAGTAATATTTAATGATGCATTTGTGGTTTCAAATTTTTTAAATCAAATTATTCAGGGAAATTATTACAAGATGCAAAAAAAAGTGAAAATAATAGTATATTTTGATCAAGTATATGAATATACAATTAGTAATTATATAGAAAACTTTAATAAGTATGTTGATGAACTATGGGCTTTTACAAAAGGATGGGAAACTTGTATTTTAAAACAAGGGCTTAAAATTCCGACAAAAGTTGTAACACATGCGTCAAGTAGTTATGTAATATCAAAACAAGAAGCTTGTAAAAATCTAAATTTGAAATGTGATACAACATATTTGTTAAATTTAAATAACAATCAACCACGAAAAAGATTTGATATATTTATGATGTCTTTAGCGATTTTCTTTGCGTCGAACCCAGATGCAGATCTTAAAGTTCTTATAACAAAGGATACACAAACAACAGGATATAATGTAATTGATATTCTGAGCCGAGAACTGATAAATAATGGTTCAGATAAAAGTATTGATGATATAATAATGTTTATAGAGCAAAGTCATACATTAACAGACACTGAAATTAATTGGTTGTATAACGCAAGTGATTTTGGTATAAATACATGTGATGGAGAAGGATTTGGTTTATGTAATTTTGAACAAGCGTCGGTGGGAAAGCCCCAGATTGTATCAAAAGTAGGAGGGTTCAAAGAGTTTTTCAATGAAGACAACTCTATTTTAATAAATCCAATAACAAGTTTATATTTAGACCAAAAAGATTCGATTGGAGGAAAAATAGAAATTATTGATCCAAGTGAAGTTGCTAAAGCCATTGAATTGTATTATAATAATCCTGAATTAAGAAAAAAACATGGAACTCAATCAAAAGACGACCTTAGTGTTTATTCATGGGAAACTATTACAAAACATTTATTTGATTAAAAAAAAAAAGGTATATACTATATATGGCTACTGTAAATTCAAATGTAAAAATGGCATATTCACCTCCCATACAAGCAAATGTCCCCCCTGTTCAACCAGTCCAAACAAGTATTCCACCCATTCCACCAGCCAAACAAAAGCAAAATAGTGAAATTCTAAAGCACATAGGTATATATATGTACAACAGTAGATTTTTAATGATGTATTTAGTATCAATGGTTTTATGTGTTGTTATTGCATTAATGGTGTCATTTTTTCAAACAAAAAATCCTATTAAAAAGCCTCATTTAATAGTTCTTGGAATTTTATATTGCACAATAATTTATTATACATCATTTATGACAGAAGAATTAATACCGCATAATAGAAAAATGAGTAAAATGGCAACATTGTCTTTAAATATGATTTTACTTTTAGCAGCAACATCGGCTCTTGTTTATGTTGAAATAAAACCTGATAGCAAAACAAATACAAAAAGCAAAATAATGTATCACCTTTTACTTCTAGCTATATTTATGATATATGTAATGGGGATGTATTTTATGATGTCATTTTCAAAAAGTAATATATTGGATTATACAATTTTATTTTTAGGATCTATATTAACTATTGTAATATCAGTATATCCTATTTTAAAAATATCAGGTTCTGATAAAAAATATGGTGAAGCCCTTAAAGATTTATTTTCTTAGTTAAAGTTCCAATAGGATTATTACGTAAAAATGTAGTTGATACATTGAGACCAAGAAGTTCATTTCGTGTTGGAAATCGTGAATGTTGAGAATAAAATGATTTCATTAAATTTAAAACATCAGTTTCTGTATTTAATTTTTGACAGATGTGTTTAGTTTTATATTGTTTTAAAAAGTCATCAATGTCTAATAATCGCTTTTGTTGATTAGAACAGTTTGTTAGGATTTTATTAGCGCATTTTATTGTATCTTCGTTATCTTTTGAAAATTGTTCAAAACAATTTGCTGTATTTTGAAGTTGTTTAGAAATTTCATTTATATTATTTTTTAATAATTGTTGATCAAAATTTTTTAAAAATTGAAGAATAAATATAATACTTAATTTTATTGCAACATCAGGAATTTTAAATCCATTTGATACATAAAAGCATAAAGTATCTTTGTAAAAATCTACTGTTATACTTCCTCGACCAGGAATAAAGACATCATCTTTCATTGAAATAAATAATGCTGCAGAAATTAAATTATTTGTTTTGCAAAATTCAACATCTGATTGAAATTTATCAATATCAATTTTTTCAATTACTTTTTTATTTTTAATTTCAATTAAAATGTTAATTCCCTCAATATTAATATGTCTGTCCCCATAATGATCTTGTCCGTGTGTATCTGTAACTTCAACAGTTGGAAAATAGCATCGTACTGTATCGTCGAAAAACTTTTCTCCAAATGTTCCTTTTTCTGCATTTGAAAACTCTGAACTTTTTTTACCCATTAATGAATCAAATTTTTGTGAAATAGTTTCAATAGGAACTTTTACAACATTATTTAAATATTCTGTCATTTCATTAAACCTTTGTTCTTGTAGTTCTTCTTTGTATTGATATTGTTTTTCCAAAAAAGATTCACGAATTCTCATTTTTTCTTCGTGTGATTGTTTTTCTTTTTCAAAAATTTCATACATATGTTCTTCTTCTAATTTTATTTTTGATTTTTCTACATCTAAAGATTGTGTATTTATAGTTTTCCATACACTTGTTGAACAATATGCAGCAAAATCTAATGCATTCTGGATGTCTTCGGTCGATGCGTTTGCATACCACTCTGGTAACGCGTATTCATCTTCGACGTGTAAATTTATGATTTTCATTATATTAATTAATAATTACTTCTTTAATTTACTTTTCAAGAAGATTTACGAGTTTTTTTAAACCATTTATAAATCCTGGTTCGTTTGAATGAATAACAGGAAGTAAGATGTCTCGTATTTTTCCTCGTCGACTCCATTTTGGGGTTGAATCTTGAAAAAATGGAATATTATATTTTATTGCAAAATCTTTGATATCTTTCTTGTCTATATTTAATAAAGGTCTGAGTACTTCAAC
>MDTC01095970.1_pt1 | contig 28081 bp, 24 predicted proteins | sample 811181 | NCBI WGS metagenome assembly MDTC01 (sample SAMN05326644, study PRJNA326480) | marine metagenome | isolation source: seawater | place: Pacific Ocean: North | collected 2011 | reverse complement strand
TCAATTCTCACCCAGTGTTTTGGGGAACTGGGGGAAGAGACTCCGGATGTTGAAGACGCAACCCTCCTGAGCAGTTTCTTTGCATTGATGCAGCGAGATGAATTTCGCGCCAGAATTCTGGCCTACCATGACCGTTCCGATGGAGGCTTGATTTCCAGCCTTGTGGAAATGTCATTTACCGCCAGGGTGGGCATCGATATCAAGGTCCCGGACCGGGAAGACCCTGTCGCGTTCCTGTTCAACGAAGAGTGTGGTGCCATCATCCAGGTTGCACATTCAGAGCTTGATGACGTGACCAGTGAGATTCTTGCTGCGGGGCTGCATTGCCACAAGGTAGCCACACCGACGAAGAGGCAGTCGATCCATATCAGTCAAGGGAACTCCCAGCTGTTCAAGAGTAGCAGGAGCAGCCTGCAGGAACGCTGGTCTGAGGTCAGCTATCATATACAAAAACTCCGCGATAACCCTACCTGTGCAAACGAGGAGTATGCGCTTCTAGCCGATGATGATGACCCGGGGATGTCCGTAAAACTGACTTTTGACCTGGATGAGGATATAGCTGCACCGATGATAGCAACCGGCGTCAGGCCGAGGGTCGCGATTTTGCGTGAGCAGGGTGTCAATGGGCAGATGGAAATGGCCGCAGCGTTTACGCGTGGGGGATTCTCCGCGGTAGACCTGCATATGAGCGAAATATTATCAGGTGAAGCTGACCTGGCTGGTTTCAAGGGTCTGGCAGCATGCGGAGGATTTTCCTTCGGCGATGTCCTGGGTGCAGGTGAAGGCTGGGCCAAGTCCATCCTGTTCCATGAGCAGGCACGGCAGATATTTACTGACTTTTTTGCACGCCAGGACACCTTCGGCCTTGGCATATGTAATGGTTGCCAGATGTTTTCAGCCTTGAAGGAGATTATCCCGGGTGCCCATAAGTGGCCGCGCTTTGTTACCAATCGATCAGAACAGTTCGAAGCGCGTCAGGTACTTGTACAGGTTCAGGAATCCAGCTCCTTGTTTTTCTCGGACATGGCTGGCTCCCACATGCCAATTGTCGTCTCTCATGGTGAAGGGAGGGCAGAAATCGATGAGGCAGGTGCGGATTCTCTGCTTCAAGCTGGTCTGGTCTCCATGCGATTTGTCGACAACTACCTCAATGACACGAATTCCTTCCCCATGAATCCGAATGGTTCCCCCGCGGGAATAACCGCAGTGACCAGCGTTGATGGCCGCTTTACTGCCATGATGCCCCATCCGGAGAGAGTGTACCGGACGGTTCAAAATTCATGGCACCCGGATGGCTGGAATGAAGACAGTCCCTGGATGCGAATGTTCCGGAATGCCCGCGTCTGGGTTGGCTGATGACACGCTGATATGCGATAGAAATCGCTTGCAAGTTTAGCGTGCGTTTATTCATGGTCGAATGGTGGTATATTCCTGCGGTTCCCTGGACAACTATCAAGACTTTCTGAAACCTATTTACAAGGAGTAAACAGATGCTAAAAACTCGCTTCACTGAAGAATTCGGTTTTAAACAACCCGTTGTCTGTGGGGGTATGATGGGTATCGGCATAGCAGAACTCATTGCACCCTGTGCGGAGGCGGGTGCGCTGGCTTTCCTCACCGCCCTGACACAAAACACGCCGGAAGGTCTGGTCAAGGAGGTTGAACGTACAAGAGGAATGACGGATCAGCCCTTTGGCGTCAACCTGACGATCTTACCCACGATCAACCCGGTACCCTATGATGAATACGCCGAGGCGATAGTCGGTAGCGGCATAAAAGTAGTTGAAACCGCAGGGCGAAGCCCGGAACCCTACATGGAAACCTTTAAGGCAGGTGGTGTAAAGGTTATTCACAAATGTACATCCGTACGCCATGCCCTCAAGGCTGAAAAGGTTGGCGTGGATGCCATCAGTATTGATGGCTTCGAATGTGCAGGACATCCTGGTGAAGATGATATTCCCGGGCTGATACTGATCCCGGCAGCTGCCAACATGGTGAAAATCCCGATGATTGCCTCGGGTGGTTTTGGTGATGGTCGCGGTCTGGCGGCAGCGCTCATGCTGGGTGCAGAAGGCATCAACATGGGGACACGCTTCATGGCTACCAAGGAGGCACCACTGCACCAGAATATCAAGGATAAACTGGTCTCATCTTCTGAGCTGGATACCACCTTGATTAATCGGACTTTCCGCAATACGTCCCGTGTGTTCAAGAATTCGATTGCTGAGCAGGTGGCTGCGAAAGAGGCAGAGGGTGCCGAATTTGCTGATATTCAGGAACTGGTAGCCGGCGTCCGTGGCCGTGATGCGATGAGCAAAGGCGATCTTGAGGGCGGTATCTGGACCGCCGGAATGATAACCGGGCTGATCAACGATATTCCGAGTGTTGCAGAATTAATCACTCGAATTACAGCGGATGCTGAAGAGATCATGCGCGCCAAGATGGAAATGATCGCTTAAGTCAGTTCTGGAGCTCAGGGCCAGCCTGTTCCTTTTCCAGGAATAGGCTGCTCATCCTTTCCGTGTAATTTGTGTAGGTCGGCGTGTTTACTCATTGTCCTTGACTCTGGTGAGCATAATGGATACTCTATTCAAACGATCGTTTGAATGAAAGTTAATGAGTACCCCGGCAATATCCAAAACTGGCACCGCTGATACCCGTGAGAAAATCCTGGATGCAGCAGAACTATTGCTCATTGAGCATGGATTTGCGGCCACATCCCTACGCGCCATTGCGGCTAAAGCGGAAGTAAACCTGGCTGCGACGCACTATCATTTTGGCTCCAAGAACGGACTGCTGGCCGCTGTTTTCCACCGCCGAATACAGCCCTTAAACGAACTTCGCCTTGAGGCACTCGAGAAACTAGAAAAGAGCGGGTCTCCACTGACAGTAAGGTCCATTCTTGAATCCTTCTTCCTGCCATTTCAGAACCCTGATGTTATTAGCACCATACCGGCTCTTGTGGGGCGCCTGCACGGTGAACCCGAGTCAATTTCAAAACCAATACTTGAAGAGGAGTTCCTGGAAGTAGCAGGAAGATTCCAGGAAGCGCTGATGAAGGTCTTGCCACATGTGGACAGGACGGACTTACACTGGCGCTTTCACTTCATGATCGGGTCAATGATCCAGATTCTTCGAATTCAATCTCCAATGGGAATTGATTCAACACCAGAATCCTTCTCCAGGGGGATAGAACGTCTTGTGGACTTTTGTATTGCAGGACTTGAACAGGCAGATTTAGGGAAGCAACATGATTAAACGGTTTTTATTGCCTATCGTTATCGTAATAGCTGGGTTTGGCCTTGCGGCTGTCATTGTTTCAACCGGTCCAAAGATGGAGCCACAGGCAGCCCCCTCGTCCGTACCCCTTGTCAGAACCTGGGAGGCTTCGGCAAGGGCAGTGCAGATGACGACCATCACGCATGGAACGGTTCTTCCCCGGACTGAGAGTGACCTCATCCCGGAAGTGTCCGGCCGCGTGACTGGCATATCACCGGCAATGGTTTCAGGCGGTTTTTTCAGCAAAGGCGACATGCTGCTGGAAATTGATCCCTTAGATTACGAGGTAGCCCTGGAGCAGGCGAGGGCGGCCCTGGCTTCTGCTCAGAGCGAGTTTACCAATGCAAAAAGGGCATATGAGCGCCAGCAGAATCTTGCCAGGAAGCAGTCAACCAGTGAATCCCTGCGCGATGATGCCCTCAATCGTTTTTATTTTGCCCAGGCTTCTATTCGTGAAGCTAAAGCCAGACTGTCACGTGCGCGCAGAGATCTGGCGCGGACAAAGGTGAAGGCACCTTATGATGGGCGAGTGCGCTCAGAGAGGGTTGATGTCGGTCAGTTTGTTAATCGCGGTGCCTCAATAGCCAGTCTGTATTCTACCGACTTTGCTGAGGTGCGTCTGCCAGTTCATGATGAAGAGCTGGCCTATCTGAAACTTCCACTTGCCGGGGTCGCCGACGACAATGCATTGAAGCCTAAAGTAACCCTGCGGGCGAAATTCGCGGGGAAAGAACATGTCTGGGAAGGCATCATTGTCAGGACCGAGGGTGAACTCGATCCACAAACACGAATGATCAATGTCATCGCACAGGTTGAAGCACCCTATGAACAGAAGGATGACCGTCCACCGCTTGCCGTGGGATTGTTTGTTGAGGCGGAGATTCTTGGTAACCAGGTCGATAGTGTCTATATCGTGCCGCGTTCGGCATTACAGGCAAACAACCAGGTTTATATCATTGATGGCGAGAACAGGCTCGTCTTCCGGGAAGTCGACATACTGCGCATCATAGATGAAAAAGTGTATATCCGAGGTGGTTTTGCCAGCGGTGAGACCGTTTGTCTGTCGACGCTGAATAATGCCGTCCAGGGTATGGTTGTACAACCTGTCAGCCAGCCGGGGGTTGCCGCTTCATGAAACCGATAATAGCCTGGTTCGCCGAAAATCATGTAGCGGCGAATCTGCTGATGGGTGTCATTGTGCTTGGTGGGCTTGTTTCCGTACCGCAGATACCCATGAAGGCATTTCCCGATATTGAGATACCGGCAATCACCATTGCGGTACCCTACCTTGGGGCTGCACCGGAAGAAGTCGAAGAGGGCGTCTGTGTCCGTATTGAGGAGGAATTGGAAGGGACTGAAGGCGTTAAGCACATCACCTCCAATGCCAATGAAGGTCTATGTAGCGTAGTCGTAGAGCTGTTCGAGGATGCGGATGAAATGAAAGCCCTGGATGAGGTTAAGAATCGTGTTGATTCGATTGATACCTTCCCGGAAGAAACTGAGAAGCCCATCACCAACTTGATAACCCCTGTCTATAATGTTCTTGATCTCGCCATCACGGGGCCCGAAGACGAACGGACCCTAAAAGAGATCGCGTTTCAGGTACGGGACGACATTACGCAGTTACCAGGGGTTACACAATCTTCGGTCGCTAATACACGGCCCTATGAAATCTCCATTGAAGTATCTGAAATTTCATTGCGCCGAAATGGGCTCACCTTTGATCAGGTGGCCCGGGCAGTCAGAAGCGGCAGCCTGGACCTGCCCGGCGGCTCAATAAAAACTGGTGCTGGGGAAATACTGCTACGGACCATTGGCCAGGCCTACTGGGGACATGAATTTGAAGATCTGGTAGTCATGACCAGGCCAGATGGTACGAGGCTCTACCTAAAAGATGTCGCAACGGTTGTCGATGGCTTTGCGGAAACTGATCAGGTTCTAAGGTTTAACGGTAAGAAGGCTGCGCTCATCAGAGTTGCCCGGATGGGTGAGCAGGATTTGCAGCACATCAGTGGAACCGTAAAGCAATACATCAAGGACGTTGGACCAAGGCTGCCGGAAGGTGTTGAGCTTACTATCTGGAACGATGGTTCGACCATGTTGAGGGATCGGCTGGATACGCTGATGAACAGCGGAAGACAGGGCTTCCTGATGGTGCTGATTTTGCTGGCCCTGTTCCTGCGTCCGCGGATTGCCTTCTGGGTAAGCGTAGGTGTGCCGGTGGCTTTCATGGGAGCGCTTTTATTGACCAAGGTGATTGGCAATTCCATAGACGCGATTTCCATTTTTGGATTTATTCTGGTCCTGGGTATCTTGGTGGATGATGCCATTGTCGTTGGTGAGAGTGTGCATGCGCGGCATCAGGAAGGTATCAGCCAACTGGCTGGGGCGATTGAAGGGACCCAGCGGGTTACTATCCCTGTTACCTTTGGTGTACTGACCACAGTTGCAGCCTTTATGCCTCTGCTATTTGGTGTAGGTTTTATGGGCCAGGTCCAGGCAGTCATTGCTACTACCGTCATGTGTTGTCTTGCTTTCTCGTTGATTGAATCACAAATGGTGTTGCCAGCTCATCTCGGTCACAGTCGAGCGAAAAGCCCATCCGGTGAGGTCGGCCTGATGCTGGTGCCCATCGTTGCAATTCTGATGTTTGGATTTGCCTGGGATGCCCGCTCCTATATTGCTCTGGCCATAGGCGTTACTTCGTTCTTGTTTGCCGCCCATTTCGCAGGGTTTTTTGCTCCGGTTGCGGAGCGAATACTCAGGTTTCAGGGCGGGTTTGCTAGTGGACTTGAGCACTTGATTAATGTTCCCTTTCGCAGGGCGGCAATTGCCTGCCTGCAGGCAAGATATGTGACTCTGGCCTGCGCCTTCGTGGCGCTGTTGTCAGCTATTGGCATAGTAGCCAGCGGGCGTCTGCCATTCTCATTTTTTCCACCCCTTGCATCGGATCAGGTTGTTGCCAAACTCACTATGCCTCTTGGCACCAGTGCTGTTGTTACTAACAAGGCAGTCAAGGCGCTTGAAGACTCCGCTAGCAGGGTGAAAGTGCAGCTGAATGCTGAGTACGCTGATGCTCCACCGGCGACCCACATTATGGCGGCTATGGGTGATCAGCCCAGTGGTGGTGTTGGTCCACCTGGAGTCCCAGGTGGCTCAGGTGGCATTACCGGCAACGGTCATCTTGGGGAAGTCACACTGCAGCTAACACCCAGCCAAACGAGAGACCTGAGAACCCAGGAGGTTGCTGATATTTGGCGGGAGATGCATGGCCCTATCACCGATGCCGTTGAGCTGAAATTTGCTACATCACTGTTCTCTTCTGGAAACGACATCGATATTCAACTTGAGGGAGACAATGTTGATGAACTGCGAATCGTCGCGGAAAAACTCCGATTCAAGCTGGCTGAATACCCGGGAGTCGTTGATATAACAGACTCCTTCAGATCAGGTAAACAGGAATTGAAATTGTCCATCCTTCCGTCTGGTGAATCCCTTGGCCTCACGCTTGCCGGCCTTGGACGGCAGGTCAGACAAGCCTTTTATGGTGAAGAGGCACAACGTATTCAACGGGGACGGGACGATGTTCGCGTCATGGTTCGCTACACCGAAGAAGAACGCAAAACCCTCGGCTCACTGGATACCATGCGCATACGCACACCAAGTGGCTCTGAAGTACCCTTCGCGACTGTCGCCAACGCTGAGCTGGGTCGAGGATTCTCATCGATTCGCCGTGTGGACCGAAGACGAGTCGTTAACGTTGTAGCAGATGTTGACCGAACCCAGATTACAGCCAATGCAGTGATAGCGGATTTAAGCAGGGGTGCTATCCAGGAACTGATGCTTCCTTTCCCCCGCGTAACCTATCGTCTTGAAGGCCAGCAGGCCGATCAGGCGGAAGCTGTCGCAAGCCTTGTACCTCTATTTGCAATGGCGCTCTTTATCATCTTTGCATTATTGGCCGTTCCCCTCAGGTCCTATTTTCAACCTCTCATTATTATGAGCGTGATTCCCTTTGCCTTCGTCGGTGCTATCTGGGGGCATCTCATCATGAAGAACCTGGGATTTGTAACGGGACTCGCGATGATGTCTGTGTTGGGTTTTATCGCTGCCTCCGGTGTGGTTGTGAACTCCAGCCTGGTACTGGTGCATAGTATTAACTTCAGACGTTCAGTTGGTGATTCCATCAATGAAGCAGTAATCCATGCTGCGGTATCCCGATGCCGGCCAATACTGCTGACATCCATGACCACCTTTGTGGGTTTATCACCTTTGATGTTAAACAAGAGTGTACAGGCGCAATTCCTGGTACCTATGGCAGTTTCGCTGGCATTTGGTGTGCTGTTCGCCACTCTTGTTACTTTGCTGGTAGTTCCATCTGCCTACCTCGTGCTTCACGACCTGGCGAACCTTATCAGACGTACGGGTGAACAGGTTCTGGTAGAGGATAAAACGGCCGGCTCTGCTTCAGGGTTGCAGTAGTGCGGTGCTATTAGTCAGGGCTGGCGGCTTTCATAAATGATATCCAGCGTTCTGACCGGGAAGGAATCGGTCTTCCTGTCTTTAAAGTAGTATTCCAGGGTTTGGGTGATAACAGGAAAGGCGAGTTCATTCCAAGGAATTTCTGCTTCATCAAATAGCCGAGTTTCTACTGTTTCGTCGCCAGCGCTGAAGTTCAGGTCGGTCAGTCGGGCGCGAAAAAACATATATACCTGGGAGATATGGGGCAGGCTGAATACTGTGTAGAGGTCAATGATTTCAGCATTGGCGTTGGCTTCTTCAGAAGTTTCTCTCAAAGCCCCCTGCGAAATAGATTCATTGTTTTCCATGAATCCGGCAGGGATTGTCCACATGCCGGACCTTGGATTAATTGCGCGCTTGCAAAGAAGCACCTTGTCTTCATGAATGGGCAGACATCCAGCAATAATTCGAGGGTTCTGGTAGTGAATACGTTCACATACATCACACACATATCTGGGCTTGGTGTCACCCTCAGGTATACGCTGGCTAACAGGCTCGCCACAACGGCTGCAAAATTTCATATTGTTGAGTATAAACGTTAAGCTCTGACTTAATCACCCACTATCAACTTGCAGCACCGGCATGATCGAAGATTTGAAGAAAAGGTTGATGGCCCCCGTCGAGGATGTGTTTGTTGATGGTCAGCACAAGCGGGAGAAAGCAGCTGTCTTGCTAGCGATACAGCGGCAACCGGAACCTACTCTCATATTGACACAACGCTCTTCGAACCTGGGTAGCCATGGCGGCGAAGTTGCATGGCCTGGGGGCAAGCATGATGCTATTGATGGTTGCCTGGAAACGACTTTACTGAGAGAAACGTGGGAAGAAATCGGGCTGCCACCGGAAAAGTTAACATTGTCACTGATCTCCGTCCCTTCATTTCCAAGTTTGGTCTGGTGGTGACTCCTTACGTCGGGTTTGTCGATGAACCTGTGAATCTGAAAGTAAATCCTGAGGAGCTTGAATCCATATTCATGGTGCCCCTGGCCTGGCTCAAAACTGATCCAAGATCACAGACTGATGTCATCACACGTTATGGAGAGACACATCACATTCCGGTTTACCATTATGGCGAGTACAAAATATGGGGTTTGACAGCCATGATTTTGTGGGAGCTCATGGTCAGGGGTATGGCGGTAGATTCGAGCTAGGGTGTCTATGGTAAGCTTTAAGGCACGTTATTTAAAAACACTTTACTTAGAAAAACGTCCATAGCAGTTGGGAGAAGGAATGATTTATCGTCTCGGAGAGCGGGTACCGGAATTTCGTGGAGAAGATTATTGGGTTGCTGACAATGCAACGATTATTGGGTCAGTGATTCTCGAGAATAATGTTGGCATCTGGTTCAACGCTGTTCTTCGAGGTGACAATGAAATGATACGGGTTGGTGATAATTCTAATGTCCAGGATGGCGTTGTTATCCACACAGACGTAAATGGCCTGGATGTCAATATCGGTAAGGGTGTCACGATTGGTCATCAGGCCATGCTGCATGGGTGTGATATTGGCGACAATTCCCTCGTTGGTATCAATGCCGTGATTCTGGATGGTGTGAAGGTTGGCAGGAACTGTCTCATTGGTGCCAATTCACTGATTACAGCGGGTAAGGAAATTCCTGACGGATCAATGGTGATGGGTTCTCCGGGGAAAGTAGTGAGGCAGCTAAGCGCGGAAGAGATCACTGGACTGGAATCCAGTGCATCAGTTTATGTGGAAAACTTCAAACGTTACAGGGCAGGCCTGAGTCTTTCGTCCTGATAAGCGAACAAGCACAAATCTCTTGGTTGGGGATATAGTCGCCAGTTTCCTGCGCTCTAACAGCAGAGCTACGTCCTTTAGTCAGATAGATCAATGTTGATTAGCGTTCACAAACTTGGAATCTGCGGTGGAGCGCGCTATAGTTCTCTATTCTCAGTAACCATATTCGATTACACAGGCATGAAATTTTCGACATCCGATAATTCTACAAACAGCGACGTCAGGTTGCTGTTGCCTGCTATTGCCCTCACTGATCTAGACCTACGACTGCCGTTGTAGGCGGCCTGTCCAAATTCCTGCACCGTTCGCTCTAGTCAGAAATCAATCCCGCGTAATTTGTGGGAGCCGTCCCATTAACCTCAAGTGGCAACAAAATGAAGGCAGAAGATCAGTCGATAAATAGGGAAAACGCATCTCCCAGGAAGATGCCGTTTCACAAGTACAAAGCGTTTGAACCAATTTCGTTACCGGACCGTACCTGGCCGAATAAAACAATTACAGTGGCCCCGCGATGGTGCAGCGTGGACCTGCGAGACGGGAATCAGGCGCTCGTGGAGCCGATGACACCCGCTGAAAAACAGAAACTGTATGACCTGCTGATTGAATTGGGTTTCAAGGAGATAGAGGTCGGATTTCCAGCCGCGTCACAAACTGATTTCGATTTCGTCAGAAGTATTATTGAAGAAGATCTGATTCCGGATGACGTTACTATTCAGGTACTTTGCCAGGCGCGCGAGGAACTGATTACCCGGACCTGTGAAGCGGTAGCTGGTGCCCGCAATGTCATTTTTCACCTCTACAATTCAACCTCGACCCTGCAGCGCAAAGTGGTGTTCAACATGAGTCGTGAAGAGGTGATAAAACTTGCCACTGATGCGACGGAACTTGTTAAGGCGCATGTCTCGGAACTTGAGGCATCTGGAACAAATGTGACACTTCAGTATTCGCCCGAAAGTTACACTGCGACAGAAATGGATTTTGCAGTCGAGATTTGTGCTGCGGTGATGAACGTATGGCAACCCTCTGTTGAAAAGAAGATTATCCTTAATCTCCCTTCTACGGTAGAAATGGCGACGCCGAATGTCTATGCGGACCAGCTTGAGTGGTTTATCCGCAATTTGCCCAATCGAGAATGTGCTGCCATCAGTCTGCACACTCACAATGACAGGGGAACGGGAATTGCCGCATCGGAACTTGGTTTAATGGCAGGTGCGGACCGAATTGAGGGAACCCTGTTTGGCAATGGTGAACGAACCGGGAACTGCGATGTCATTACCATGGCGATGAACATGTTCTCCCAGGGCGTTGATCCGAATTTATATCTTTCTGACATGCAGAAGATTGTTGCGGTTTCTGAAGAGTGTACAAAGATCAATATCCATATGCGTCAACCCTATGCGGGAGAGCTGGTCTTTACTGCCTTCTCCGGCTCGCACCAGGATGCCATCAGGAAGGGTATGTCGTTTGTGGAATCCGGTGGAGACGAGGCATGGGAGGTCCCTTATCTTCCAATTGATCCGGCTGATGTGGGCGGCTCCTATCGTGAAACTGTTAGAGTTAATAGCCAGTCAGGAAAAGGTGGTGTGGCTTTCATTCTCGAAAATTATTTTGGCGTGTCTTTGCCACGAAATATTTTGCTGGAATTCAGCCCCATAGTGCAGCAACTTTCGGAAGCAGATGGTGGTGAGTTAAAACCTGATCAGATCTGGGACGCCTTTGTATCGGAATACATCGAAGTGGATGGTCCCTATCAACTAGTTGACTACCGGGTCAGTTCCGTTGCCGATGAAAAGCAGGCCTGCGACGCGAAAATTAAAGTTGCTGAGAGTGAAATCAATACACACGGTGAAGGTTCTGGACCTATTGATGCATTCATTGAAGGTCTGGTAACAACGCTGAACGAACCGCTGAGTGTCGTTGACTATCAGGAATATGCTCTAACGGAGGGCAGTGAGGCGCAGGCTATCTGTATCCTTTCCATCAGTGATGAAAAGCAGAACAGGTACTATGGGGTTGGTATCAGTCAGAACACTACAACTGCCGCGTTCAAGTCGATCATCGCTGCCATTAACAGAAAATGGGTGTAGTTCGTGGATTGCCCATAGGGCAAACACGAACGCGGCAGTGTTTTCACATGGTTCGACGATGCAAAAACCATTAAAGCCGACCCTGAAGTGATGCTGATTCGATGAATTTCAGTAGTTAGGTAGCAGACTATCCAATCCGGTGTGAAACTAACGATTACTGTAATCATTACGAATGGTATTAGTTGATTGGTTCAAACTCACCAATTCACTTTAACTTACAGCATCGAGGCAACTAGCCTTCCTGCTCCGCCGGCTCCAATATCCGCGCAGTACGAATCATATTGTCCTGGATCTGCACTATCTCTATTCGATAGTCGCCAATCACCATGCAGACATTGGATTCTGGAATATTTTCCAGGTACTCGGTAATGAGTCCATTGAGCGTTTTGGGACCTTCCTGGGGCAGATCCCAGCCGAGGGATCGATTGATCAGGCGGATGTGGGCGCCACCATCAACCATGTAGCTGCCATCATCCTGGTGATAAATATCAGTACTGATAGCGGCAAGGTCAGTGGTGAATTCTCCAACGATCTCCTCGAGGATATCCTCGAGGGTGACGATTCCTTCGATGTCACCATACTCGTCCACCACTAGCCCGATCCTTTCCTTGCGCAGCTGAAAATTGTAGAGCTGTGTTTGCAGCGGTGTGTTTTCCGGCACGAAGTAGGGGTCTTCCAGTTCCTGCAGCATCGCTGCTTTCGATAAGGTTCCTTCGGTGAGAAATTTTGCAGCGTTGCGTAAATGCAGCATGCCAATAATCTTATCGACGTCCTCTTTGAATACTGGCATTCGAGTGTGCTGTGCTGAGCGGATTTGGATAATGATGTCTTCCAGGTCATCATCAATATCGATGCCGTCTATTTCAGGGCGTGGAACCATGATGTCATCAACGGTCACCTTGTCCAGGTCCAGAATACCCAGCATCATGTTCTGCGGGCGATCGGCTATCTTTGAGCCTTCGAATACGAGTGTACGAAGTTCATCCTTGGTCAGGTTATCGTCTGAAGCATCTTCATACTTAATGCCTAACATCCAGAGCAGACCGTTGGAGACGCCATTCACCATCCAAACCAGTGGATAGAGTATCCACAACAAAGGTCGCAGGATATGTGATGACGGCAGTGCCAGTTTCTCAGGGTATGCAGCGGCAATCGTTTTGGGTGCAACTTCAGCCAAGATCAGAAATATCAGGGTACAGGCGATTGGCGCGATAGCCACAGCACTTTCTCCCAGCAACCGCAGGGCGATTATTGTTGCAATAGATGCGGCGGTAAAGTTGACAAAGTTGTTGCCGATCAGGATTACCCCGAGCAGCCGGTCGGGTCTTTCGAGCAGTCGGCTTGCGCGTTTCGCGCCGCTATTCCCTTTGTTTGCAAGGTGCTTCAACCGATAGCGGTTGAGGGCCATCATTGCAGTCTCGGAACCTGAAAAATAAGCTGAAAGTATTATCAGCAGGATCATGGAGCCAAATAGCGCCCCAATTGAGGGATCGTCCAAAAACGGTTGACCTCGTATTAAATATTGGAGGCCACTTGTATCGAATAAGGCTTGTTTGTGTCAAGTGCCTTTGTGACCAGGTTCGAATATAGGAAGCCACAAGTAGGTTTTGATGGTGGCAGTAGCCGTACCCACAAATACGTTGTCTTAAGGGGTTAAACTCTGCCGAGAATGATTTCGAGTACTAGTTTGCTGCCAAAATATCCCAGCGCAAGGAGTACGAATCCGGTCAGGACCCACCGGGATGCAATTGCACCACGCCAGCCTAGTTTGTATCTCCCCCACAGCAATACTGCGAACACCAGCCACGCGGCCAGGGTAATGACAGTATGGTGCATTAGGCCAGGACCCTCGATGTTCTCCAGGAATATGAACCCTGACGCAATCGATATGCTAAGAAAGGTCAGGCCAACCCAGAGGGTCTCGAAAAGCAGGGCTTCCATGGTCTGGAGCGGTGGAAGTCGTTTCAGCATGCCCAGGTTCCGGTGTTTCATTTCGTAGTCACCGAAAGAAAGCAGCGCCGCCTGCAACGCAGCTATAGCCAGCAGGCTGTATGCAATCACCGACAATACAATATGGGAGAGGATGCCGGGGGTGATATCCGACCTTGGCAGGTAGGAGTCATGCATGAAAAGCTCAAGGAGTAGGCTTATAGCGCCCAGTGGAAATATGACTATGAATAAATTTTCCAATGGCCGCCTAAAACTGCTGATCAGTACAATGGCCGAAATCGAGACCGCCATCAGGGATAGCATTGGATAGATGCCCAGGTTGATTCCGGCAGCCCCATACAGGTCAAAATAAACGGTAGTACCATGGAGCAGGACGGCAAGCAAAGCCAGGCCACTGACGGCTAGTTTGACTCGGGGAATATCTCTGCTGAGGCTTTGGAACTGAATGCCGCTGCTCACCAGGTAAAGAACACTGGCGGCGACGCCTGGTATTTCAGGATTCATGTTTAACATTCTCAGCTGGTTGTTCTGATACGTTATAATAACAGGTTCCATCAATGCGAATCGGGAGAAGGGGTGTTTGATTCATTAACCGAACGGTTGGGCGCTACGCTAAGCGGTCTCACCGGCAAAGCAAAACTTGACGAAGAAAACATTCAGGAGGCCCTGCGGGAAGTCCGGATGGCGCTGCTGGAGGCAGATGTTGCACTACCGGTCGTAAAGGATTTTATCGACCAGGTACGGATACGTGCCGTAGGACAGGAAGTATCAGCCAGTCTTTCTCCTGGCCAGGTATTTGTGAAGATCGTCAACGAGGAACTGGTTCGTATAATGGGGGAGGAGGCTCAAGCCCTCAACCTGGCCACACAACCACCTGCCATCATCCTGTTGGCCGGATTGCAGGGGGCAGGTAAAACCACCTCTGCTGCAAAACTCGCCAACTGGCTGAAAACCAGGGAAAAGAAATCTGTGATGGTTGCGAGTACAGATATATATAGGCCGGCAGCAATCGATCAGTTACGAGTCCTCGCAGAGGAAGGTGATATAGCATTTTGCGAGAGTTCACCGGATCAGAAACCCATCGATATAGCGCGTCAGGCCATAGACCTCGCAAAAAAACAGTTTGTTGATGTCCTCATTATTGATACTGCGGGTCGCCTTCATATAGATAGCGACATGATGGATGAAATCAAGGTGCTTCATGACACCTTGTCACCGGTTGAAACTCTGTTTGTCGTCGATGCCATGACGGGGCAGGATGCAGCAAACAGTGCGCAGGCCTTCAATAAGATATTGCCGTTAACGGGGGTCATTCTGACCAAGGTGGATGGCGATGCCCGTGGTGGAGCGGCGCTGTCTGTCAGGTCAATTACCAGTGCACCTATCAAATTTATGGCGGTTGGTGAAACCATTGATGCGCTTGATGTGTTTCATCCCGATCGAATCGCATCACGAATTCTTGGTATGGGCGACATGCTTTCTCTCATCGAGGAAGCAGAGCAGAAAATCAACAAGAAAAAGGCCAACAAACTGGCCCGCAAGATTAAGAAGGGAAAGAAATTTGATCTTGAGGATTTTCGTGACCAGATTCAGCAGATGAATAACTTGGGTGGGCTTGGTGGCATGATGGACAAATTGCCTGGCATGAGTCAACTGCCACAGGCAGCCCAGGAGAAAATTGGCGACCACTCCTTTGTTCAAATGGAAGCGATCATCAACTCCATGACACCGGGTGAAAGGCACTATCCGGACAGCATTAACGGGTCAAGAAAGAAGCGTATTGCCATGGGTTCGGGTACGCAGATTCAGGATGTTAATCGAATGCTGAAACAACATAAGCAAATGCAGAAGATGATGAAAAGGTTGACCAAGAAGGGCGGCATGCAGAATATGATGCGCGGATTGGGGGGAACGACACAGTCTCCCGGGGGCGGCTTTCCCCGGAGGTAGGGTGTCATCCATTAATATTGATATAAATCAATAACTTAAATTTTTCCTTCTGAGTTTCGCCCAGACCTATGAAAGGGTTTAATTTAGCCTGTCTTTACCGTACAATACCGCCCCTTTTCGGTAGCTGCCCCGTTCCTGGGGTTAAAGCTGCATAGATCATAAGGAAAATACGCGCATGGTTATCGTTCGCCTGTCCAGGGGTGGTAGCAAGAATCGGCCTTTTTACCACTTCACAGTGGCCGACCACAAAAGAGCACGAGACAGCCGGTTCATCGAACGGCTCGGATTTTATAACCCACGCGCATGCGGTGGTGAGGAAAAGGTACGTCTTGATCTTGCCCGACTTGACCATTGGGTCAGTGTAGGCGCTCAGCTGTCAGACCGAGTAAAGGGTCTCGTCAAGGAGTACCGAAAGCGTGCTTCAGCGATGAGCAGCGAAGAAGGTGCTGCGGCATAGTTGGTTTCAAGCCCTGGCCTGCTGATTCATTGCCGGCAAGTTGCTTGTCTCGAGCCAGAAGAGAGCGGTGATAAAGGGTAAAGTAAAGCTTGGTCGTATTAACGCGGCCTACGGTTTAAAGGGATGGGTTAAGGTCTATTCCGATACTGATCCGATGGAACAGATTCTTACCTACTCGCCCTGGTGGTTGCGAAGAGGAGAGCAGGAAATTCAGGTCGAAGTAGAAAAAGGAAGAACGCACGGCCGAAGCCTGGTTGTTCTTTTGCCGGGAATCGAAGATAGAAACCAGGCTGAAGGTATGATTGGTCACGAGGTCTGGATAGATTCGGCCAGTCTTCCCCAGCTGGAAAGCGGGGAGTATTACTGGCATCAACTTGAGGGTTTGACGGTCGTCAACCAGTCGGACCTGGTGCTGGGTAAAGTTGATTCCTTAATGGAAACGGGTGCAAATGACGTGATGGTTGTTAGCCCTGGTCCTGAAAGTTTTGATGACGCAGAGCGGCTTATACCGTTTGTGAAGGATGCGGTAGTAAAGGAAGTTAATATCGAAGCAGCGATTATCGTTGTTGCCTGGGAATCAGATTACTGATTGGGTAGAAACAGATGTGGTTGGGAATTATTTCGCTGTTCCCTGAAATGTTCAGAGCTGTCTCTGATTCGGGGATAACCCGCCGGGCTATTGAGGCTGGGATACTCGAGCTTGATTTCTGGAATCCAAGGGACTTTGCTGCTGACAAGCACCGAACGGTTGATGACAAGCCTTATGGCGGCGGTCCCGGGATGTTGATGAAAGTCGGGCCACTGCGAGATGCGATAAGGGCGGCCCGCGAAAGGGCAGGAAGTGAGTGCAAGGTGATTTATCTCTCGCCCCAGGGTGAGAAACTTGACCAGGAAAAGCTGGTCAGCTTGTCAGCAAGTGAAAAGTTAATCCTTGTTGCTGGCAGATATGAAGGTGTTGATGAAAGGGTCGTTGAGCAGGAAATCGACGCTGAGTACTCGATCGGTGACTACGTCTTAAGTGGCGGTGAACTGCCGGCGATGGTACTGATAGATGGTATAACCAGATTGTTACCAGGTGCAGTAGGTGATCCGGAGTCAGTTTCTCAGGATTCCTTCGAACAGGGATTGCTGGATTATCCCCAGTACACCCGGCCCGAAGAGGTTGATGGAGAACAGGTACCAGCGGTATTGCTCTCTGGTGATCATGAAAAGATCAGACGATGGCGACTGAAGCAGTCGCTGGGAAGAACATACATACGCAGGCCAGACCTTGTTGAGAAACTGGATCTGGATGAAGAAGAGAAAAATTTGCTGGATGAATATTTGCAGGATATCCGGCGGTAAAGATTAGGAGTAGACCATGAGCAAAAACGTCATAGCGCAGATCGAGAGCGCTCAGCTTAAGCAGAACCTGCCGGAATTTGGGCAGGGTGATACAGTCAGTGTTCAGGTCAGGGTCCGTGAGGGAAACCGTGAGCGTTTGCAGGCATTTGAGGGTGTTGTCATCGCCAAGCGCAACAGGGGGCTCAACTCTGCATTTACAGTTCGCAAGATTTCACATGGGGTGGGTGTTGAGAGAACTTTCCAGACCCACAGCAAGCAGATCCATGATATCTCAGTCAAACGTCGCGGTGATGTTCGTCAGGCTAAACTCTACTACCTGCGTGAGCTGAGCGGCCGGGCTGCACGAATCAAAGAAAAGCTAAACTAGCAGTCCGTCAGGCTGCATTGTTGGGTGATAGCCGTTGGAAGAGAGTCGCCGGGGTCAATAACCCTGGTAAACACAAAGATTAGCGATCAGCGCTTACTTTTCTAGCCTGTTCACAGTAAGGTGAACCAACTCCACTAAATCTCTCCTAGCGTGTCGACGCCCGATGACCTTCTGATCCGGAAATTTCTGGATAGCCTGTGGCTTGAGAAAGGACTAAGCCAAAATACTCTGGATTCCTACGGGCGGGATTTACGAACTTTTGCTGCCTGGTTAGAAACTACAGACAAGTCTTTCACCTCCGTTCACAGGGAAGACCTTCTTGCCTATCTGGCATTCCGAATGGCAGGGGGTTTGAAATCCCGGTCAACTGCAAGATCACTGTCTTGTTTACGAAGTCTTTTTCGTTACCTGCTCCGTGAACATCTGATCAGTGAGGATCCAAGCCTGCGAGTCGACAATCCGAAACTAGGCAGGACGCTGCCGCATACGCTGTCGGAAAGCGATGTGGAAAAGCTGCTGGCGGCACCGGATATTTCCTCACCGATCGGACTTCGTGACAAGACCATGCTGGAAGTGTTGTATGCCTCCGGGCTGCGAGTCAGTGAGCTCACAAACCTTAAACTGAACGAGATTAACCTCAGGCAGGGAGTGATCAGGATTATCGGGAAGGGTTCAAAGGAAAGACTGGTGCCCCTCGGAGAAGAGGCACTTAGCTGGATCAACAGGTTCTTGGAAGAATCAAGGGATGACCTGCTAAAAGGAAATCTGAGCCAGGACGTAGTATTTCCCAGCAGTCGTGGTTCGGCGATGACCCGGCAAACATTCTGGTATCGCGTAAAGGCGCACGCTCGTAAAGCGGGTATTGAGAAAAAGCTATCACCCCACACATTGCGTCACGCCTTCGCCACGCATCTACTGAATCACGGTGCGGATCTCAGGGTCGTTCAATTGTTACTGGGCCACAGTGACCTTTCCACGACACAGATATATACGCATGTCGCACAACATAGAATGAAGGAACTGCACCAGGCGCACCACCCTCGTGGTTAGCCGGGCACCTGCTCAGTCGATGAATTCTGCACCTCATCGGAATATGGTTATTTGCCAGCGGGTCTATAGTAGAAAGAGAACAGGGCTGCTTGTGTGTTTCCTTCTTTTGTCATTGCAAATTTCATCGGCTTATCTGTTAAAGTGTAGCCGCATACGAGAAGTGAAAATTATATGAAAACTATTAGCACAGTATTGATTATTCTATCCCTGGCATTTAGCGGTGCTGCCCTTGCCGGAGCAGATCTTGCAAAAGATCAGCTGTCCCCTGAGCAGGTAAAGGAAAAACTGAACCAGGTCAGGCCAGATCTACCCATTAAGGAAGTTACCAGGAGCAGGCTACAGGGCTTTTATGAGGTGAAACTGCAGGAAAATTCATTGCTTTTCGTTAATTCTGACGCCACTTTCTTCATAGCGGGGGATCTGTATCGAATCGAAGCTGAGCAGTTTGTAAACATCAGTGAAGAGCAGAGAAGTATTGATCGTCGGGAACTGCTAGCTGAAGTGGACGAGTCTGAGATGGTGGTGTTTTCACCCCCCGACGGAAAGAAGAAAACCTCAGTTGTAGTCTTTACCGATATTGACTGTGGCTATTGTCGAAAGCTTCACAAGGAGGTGCCTGAATTGAACCGCCTTGGCGTTGAAGTCCGCTACCTCGCGTATCCAAGGGCTGGTGTGAAGTCAAAGTCGTTTGATAAATACGTGTCAACCTGGTGTGCTGACAACCAGCAGATCGCCATGACAAGGTCAAAACTGGGTCAGGAAGTAGAGGAAAAGACCTGTGATAACCCTGTTGCGGCGCAATACGCGCTGGGTAACCTGGTTGGCGTGACGGGTACCCCGGCTCTCATATTTGAAGACGGAACTTTGCTCCCCGGGTATCTTCCCGCCGCAGAATTAGTGAATCTGCTGGGAATAAACTAGCTCAGTTATCTAACGATACTACCAGGGTGCAGCCTCAGCGCATATTTTTCTGATATGCGCCTGACAGGCGTGCTCGACTTGGGTAATATATCCCGCTTGGCTATTTTGGCCTTAAAACTCTTCGCAGAATGGAATTAGCTACCCTATGGATGATTTTCCAAGGATAAAGCGTCTACCACCTTATATATTCAATATCACCGACTCGCTGAAGTATGAAGCGCGGTCGAGAGGTGAAGATATCATTGATTTTGGTATGGGTAATCCGGATCAGCCGACTCCAAAGCATATAGTAGATAAGCTGGTGGAAACCGTGCAGCGAGGTGACACCCACAGGTACTCTCAATCAAAGGGTATTCCACGGCTGAGACGGGCCATCTGTAACTGGTACAAGGACCGGTTTGATGTTGACCTGGATCCCGATAATGAGGCAATCGTAACCCTCGGTTCAAAAGAAGGCATTGCCCACCTGGCGATGGCCATTCTTGGGCCAGGCGATGCGGTGCTGGTGCCTAATCCTTCTTACCCTGTACATACCTATGGTTTTGTCATAGCTGATGCAGACGTACGTCATGTTCCGCTGACACCTGATGTGGACTTTTTCACTGAACTTGAATCAGCCATAGTCAACTCCTGGCCGAAACCCAAGGTGCTGATCATCAATTTCCCGGGGAATCCAACAACACAGTGTGTGGATCTTGAGTTTTTCCGCAAGGTCGTTGATATAGCAAAGGCGCATGAGATCTGGGTTGTCCAGGATCTTGCCTATGCGGACCTGGCTTTTGACGGTTATGAAATTCCTTCGATTCTCCAGGTCCCTGGCGCCAAGGATATTGCGGTCGAGTTTTATACCTTGTCGAAGAGCTACAACATGCCAGGATGGAGAGTGGGATTTTGCGTCGGCAACCCGATGCTCGTTGGAGCCCTGGCCAGAATAAAGTCCTACCTTGACTATGGTGGGTTTACGCCCGTGCAGGTTGCGGCAATATCTGCGCTTGAAGGAGATCAGACCTGTGTTGCGGAGATCAGGGAGACCTATAAAAAAAGGCGAGATGTACTGTGCCAGGGACTAAATGATATTGGATGGGCGGTTGAGCCACCGAAGGCGACAATGTTTGTCTGGGCAAAAATACCCCCGCAATTTGCAAATATGGGCTCGCTTGAGTTCAGCAAACTGCTGCTGAGTGAAGCTAGGGTTGCCGTATCTCCGGGCGTAGGGTTTGGCCAGTATGGAGATGACCATGTACGCTTTGCCCTAATTGAAAATGAACACCGTACTCGTCAGGCCTTAAGGGGTATTCGCCGGATGTTTAAAAACGTATCAACGGAAAAATAGATGCAGATCGAGCGATGAGTGGATAGGCTGATTCGCAGGCAAGTAAATCACGAATTGCCCGGCGTTTCCCCTCTGTTAAATCGCTTGTTCGCGGGTCGTGGGATAGTCGATCCCAATGACCTTGATAGTTCGCTGGCTGGCCTGCTTCCGCCCGTATCTTTCAGGGGTATGTCAGATTCAGTAGCCCTTCTTCTGGAAGCAGTAACCAGCGCACAAAGAATTTTGATTGTCGGTGATTTTGACGCCGACGGTGCTACCAGCTCAGCCCTGATGGTCTCTGGTTTGAAATCCCTTGGTGCTAGACACGTTGACTACCTGGTGCCGGATCGATTCAAGTTTGGTTATGGCCTTACGCCGGAAATCGTGGCCGCCTCTGCAGACCTGTCGCCGGATCTAATTGTTACCGTAGACAATGGGATATCCAGTATTGAGGGTGTAGAAGCTGCCGTTAACCGGAACATGAAAGTTGTGGTAACTGACCACCACCTGGCTGGCGATACCTTGCCGGCTGCCCATGCAATTCTGAATCCAAATCAACCTGGGTGTATGTTCCCCAGCAAGGCGCTTGCCGGTGTAGGCGTCGCCTTCTACCTGCTTTCTGCTCTCAGATCGTCGCTCCGGGAAATGGGCTGGTTCAAGAAGGCTGAACCCAACCTGGCTGATTACCTGGATCTTGTTGCCCTGGGAACAATCGCTGACGTTGTGCCTATGGATAAGAACAACCGTATCCTGGTATCGGAAGGATTGAGGAGAATTCGTGCGGGCCGGGCGCGGCCCGGCATCTATGCGCTGATATCAGTTTCCGGTGCTGACTATAGACAGATTACTTCGCGGAACCTGGCTTTTGGTGTTGCTCCTAGACTCAATGCGGCAGGCCGATTGGAGAATATGTCCCTTGGAATCGAATGCCTTCTCGCTGACGGGGAGCATGCGGTTGAACTGGCTGATCATCTGGAAGAGCTGAATAAAGAACGGAAGTCCATCGAGGCAGAAATGAAAGTCCAGGCGCAGGAATATATTGGTCGCCATGACGCCATTGGTCAGAATGAATTTGATGTGGGTGTATGCCTGTTTCATCCTGAGTGGCACCAGGGTGTAGTGGGTATTATTGCCTCAAGAATAAAGGATCAGCTTCATCGTCCCGTGATTGCTTTTGCAAAGGCATCGGATAGTGAACTGAAAGGATCAGCACGGTCGATCCCTGGTCTTCATATCCGAGATGCCCTTGATACCATTGCCGCGAAGAATCCCGGGGTGCTGGTCAAGTTTGGTGGCCATGCCATGGCCGCAGGGCTCAGTATTGAACCGGGTAACTTTGAAAAATTTCAGCAGCTGTTCAATCTGGAAGCTGAAAGAAGGTTGTCTCAAGAGGACCTTGAGCGGGTCCTCATCAGTGATGGCGAGATAGAGGAAACCAAGTCCCTTGCCCTTGCTCGAGAGGTGATAGAAGCGGCGCCATGGGGGAGCGGCTTCCCTGAACCTGTTTTTGATGGTGAGTTTGAAGTGATTGATCAGCGTATCGTTGCATCGAAACATCTGAAGCTAAAGCTTCGCCCGCTAAATGAAGACAATATAATTGAAGCAATTGCCTTTAATCAGAACAGGTTACTTGAGCAAAGGCAGCTGCGGCTTGCATATCGACTTGATATCAACCACTTCCGCGGGCGTGATTCGGTGCAATTGATCGTAGAAAGTGTTGCCGTTGCCCTGGAACTGTAAGGTAGGTTAGCTGTCTGCTTCCATCAGGATTGCGGACAGAGCCCGAAAGGTTTTGTTGCTGTGAATTTCAGGATAGGTGGACTGCAGGCGGGCGATGATTTTCCTGCCACCATCAAAGTTGCCCAGATCATGTGCGGTGAACCTCGCCGCCGTCAACAGGGCTGCTGCAGTTTGTGGATGATTCGGGAAGTCCTTTTCAAAGTGCCCGAGAATGGTGGCCATCATTGATTTTTGACTCCGTGTTTCTGCCTGCCCCGACATGGCGATAGCTGTCTCGCCTGATGATAACCTGTAGTCTTTATGATTCGCCTCAAAGCAGAACTCGAGGACATTCCAGGCAGTGCGAAAATCCTTCCTTTCAACCAGTCTCTCGATAAAGCCCTGTCCAGCCTTGACTGCGAGGCGAAGGTTTTCCCAGTTTCGGGTGCGAGAAAACAGGTCTGCCTCGGATGTGTAATTGTCATCCTGCAGTCTCTGCTCCAGCATTTCCCATGCTTTGGTCTGCTGTCCCGCGTTGGAAATTTTGTAGAGCTGAGCTGAAAATTCTGAAAGCTCCTGCTCCCGGGCCAACCGTGCGGACAACACCCAGCAGGTAGGAGAAGATAAGGCCGAAGAAAATTGTGTTGGCGATGTTCCCGATTCGAAATGGGAACGATACTATTTCCAAATCCTCAAATTTATCGACCCAGACCGGTTTTGTTGCCATCTAAAAGTTTTGCAGTTTAAGCGGAACATATCTTAAACCACTTTGCCTGACCGTTTATAGCGGCCGACGTTTGGCGAGGGGGGGTGCATTGGTTTACAATGCCGCGTCTTTTCAGAATAGCACTGTAGATCAGGAAACATGTTGGAAACCAACCCCCTGTGGACTCAAATAAAGGACTTAAAGGAACGTACTAATGTCCTGAGGGGGTACCTTTGACTATGATTCCCGGAAGGATCGCCTGATTGAGGTCGAGCTTGAACTCGCCGATAGCAAGGTATGGGATAACCCGGAATATGCCCAGAAGCTTGGGAAAGAAAGGTCCACACTTGAATCGGTTGTCCTGACAATAAGTCGCCTCGATATTGGCCTTGGTGAGCTCGCCGACATACTGGTACTGGCAGAAGAGGAGCAGGATGAAGCGCTGCTGGAAGATGCCTCCGGTGACCTGAACGATCTCGATAATCAATTGGAAATACTTGAATTTCGCCGTATGTTTTCCGGTGAGATGGATGCCAATAGTGCCTATCTTGATATCCAGTCGGGGTCTGGAGGGACCGAAGCCCAGGACTGGGCAAATATGCTTCTGCGAATGTATTTGCGCTGGGGCGAATCCAAGGGATTTAAAACCGAGGTCATAGAGCTGTCCGGTGGTGAAGTAGCCGGAATTAAGGGTGCTACTATCCACTTTGAAGGAGAGTTCGCATTTGGCTGGCTGCGTACTGAAACTGGTGTGCATCGTCTGGTTCGCAAATCCCCATTTGACTCCGGTAATAGGAGACATACATCCTTCGCCTCTGTATTTGTCTCACCAGAGCTAGATGACGATATCGATATTGACCTGAATATGTCGGATGTCAGGGTGGACACCTATCGTGCCAGTGGGGCAGGCGGTCAGCATGTAAACAAGACGGACTCTGCAATCAGGCTGACTCATGTTCCTTCTGGAATCGTAGTGCAGTGCCAGAATCAGCGCTCGCAACACAAAAATAAGGACCAGGCCGTTAAACAATTGAAGGCGAAGTTGTATGAAATGGAAGATCAAAAACGTCGAACCGAACTTCAGGAAATTGAAGACAACAAATCTGATATTAGCTGGGGGAGTCAGATTCGCTCCTATGTGCTTGATTCGGCAAGAATAAAGGATCTGAGAACAAACGTTGAAACATCAAATACTCAGAATGTGTTGGATGGAAGTCTTGATCAGTTTATTGTAGCAAGTCTTAAGCTAGGGCTCTAATCCCCCTGAAGCTTATTGTTAGTTGTGTAGGAAGAAAAATGACAGAACCAAGTGCCCCAGAAGAGGATGAAAACGAAATAATTGCATTGCGTAAGGCGCGGTTGGCTGAATTGCGTGTTGAGGGTAATGCTTTCCCGAATGACTTTCGACGAGAGCACCAGGCCAAAGAGCTGCACAATGCTTATGGTGATAAAACTAAAGAGGCGCTTAAGAATGAATTGGTTCCCACGGCTGTTGCGGGCCGTATTGTGTTGCGTCGCTATATGGGAAAAGCCAGCTTCGTGACCTTGCAGGATGTCTCCGGACGCATTCAGCTGTATGTACGCCAGAATGAAGTTGGTGAAGAGGCTTATGATAGTTTCAAGCATTGGGATATCGGAGATATTGTCGGTGCTGCCGGCACCTTAATGATAACTAACACCGGCGAACTTACTGTTAATGCATCTGAGTTGCGCCTGTTGACGAAATCCCTAAGGCCCTTGCCTGAAAAACATAAGGGTCTTACTGACATGGAAAAAAGATACCGCCAACGGTACCTGGACCTGATGGTGAACGACGATAGCCGACAGATATTCATAAGGCGTGCTGAGATCATCGAGGGTATTCGTCGCTACCTGATTGACAGGGAGTTTATGGAAGTAGAAACACCGATGATGCAGGCTACTCCCGGTGGTGCAACTGCAGAGCCATTCGTGACTCATTACAATGCCTTGAATGTAGAAATGTATCTTCGCGTGGCGCCGGAACTGAACCTGAAACGCCTCGTGGTTGGGGGGTTTGAGCGGGTATTTGAAATCAATCGAAATTTTCGCAATGAGGGTATGTCTGCCAAGCACAGCCCGGAATTTACGATGCTTGAGTTTTACTGGGCCTATGCGGACTACAATGATCTGATGGATATGACCGAGGATATGTGCAGATCACTGGCGCAAAGTGTTCTCGGCACGACGGAAGTAACCTACCAGAATAAAACAATTGATTTTGCTGAGCCCTTCAGGCGCATGACAATGTCTGATGCCATTTTGGAGTTCAATCCTGATATCAAGGCAGGCCAGCTCGAAGATATGGACAGTGCCCTGAAACTGGCCAAGTCCAAGGGAGTGGAAACAGATAAGAGCTGGGGTCTTGGTAAGCTGGTCATGGAGATCTTCGAAGCTACCGTAGAAGACCGGATTGAGCAGCCGTTGTTTATCACGCGCCATCCGCTTGAGGTATCGCCACTGGCCCGGAGAAACGATGACAACCCGGATGAGACGGACCGGTTTGAGCTGTTTGTTATGGGCAAGGAGATCGCAAACGGGTTTTCAGAACTAAATGATGCTGAAGACCAGGCTTCGCGCTTTAGGAATCAGGTTGCGGCAAAGGATGCCGGCGACAAGGAGGCGATGCATTATGACGAGGATTATATTACTGCACTTGAGTATGGTCTGCCGCCCACGGCGGGAGAAGGTATCGGGATTGACCGACTGGTCATGATGTTCACGGATTCACCCTCTATTCGGGATGTGGTTCTGTTTCCACACATGAGACCGAAGGACTGACCAGTGTCGCCAGGCGTACAACTGGCCCCCAGTTGGCTGAATGAACTGGCATCCGAATTTGACCAGCCCTACATGCGCTCACTGCGTGATTTTCTGGCGGAGGAAAAACAAAAACGAACGGTCATCTACCCGAAGGGTCAGGAGTATTTTGCTGCGCTGAACACCACCCCGCTTGACCAGGTGAAGGTGGTCATACTCGGGCAGGACCCATATCATGGGCCTGGTCAGGCTCACGGTTTGTGTTTCTCTGTTCGTGATGGCATTCCACCACCGCCCTCACTGGTAAACATTTTTAAGGAAATCACCGCAGATCTTAATCTGCCTGAGAAAACATTTGTTACGGGCGATTTGACGGCCTGGGCCAAGCAGGGGGTCCTGCTGTTGAACAGTGTGCTTACTGTTGAACGTCACAAGGCAGCTTCTCACCAGGGGAAAGGCTGGGAAACTTTCACCGATCAAATAGTACGAACGCTATCGGAGAAACGGGAGTCCTGTGTGTTTCTGCTCTGGGGTAGCTACGCGCAGAAAAAGGGCGCCGTTATTGATACCAGTAAACATCTTGTTTTGAAATCGCCCCATCCATCACCACTTTCTGCACACCGTGGTTTTCTTGGTTGCAGGCATTTCTCCCAGTGCAATGCCTATCTGCAGGAGACAGGGCAAACACCTGTTGAATGGGGAGCCTTGTGATCCCCTGATCAGCCAGATTAGCCGGATTGGTCGCCCAGGTATTCCTGCAGAGATGACACGTCCAACTCATCGGCCTGTACCAGACTCTCGAGATGTTCTCTGCTGTTCACCAGCCCACGAGCTCGCAATATGCCTTCCTTGTTGATTAAAACGGCAAATGGCAGCTTGTTAACGCCCATGCGCATGCCAAGGGGCTGGGAAATCACATAGGGGTATTGCCGGAGGTTATTTTCTTCAGCATAGGCTCTGTGTACGTCAAGATCATCACCATCACTAGCCAGTATCAGTTGCAGCGATTCTCCTTCATCAACAACCATACTGAGGACTGTTGGCAGTAGGGATTTGCAGATTGGGCATGTTGGCGAGAGAAAATAGATAAGCGTCCTGTACTTCTTGACTCCGCCTACCAGCAGGTGCTCACCACTCAGTTCAGGGACATCCAGTGGTTCCACCAGTTCTCCTATTTTTGGACCGGCCGTTGGCATTAGTGCGCCAACGGGAGCGACCCGCTCGTGCAGTACGCCAATCTGACGTGCTAGAGCGAAGACAGCCAGCAGCAATACTATCAGCGAAATCCACAGGAGCAGGTTGGATACTATGAGTGCCGTCTGCATATTTGTTATGCCCACCATGTTTTGCTGCGAAGGTTTGCAGCAAGCAGTGTATTTAGTCCCAGGTAACCCGTTGAAGTTGCGATGACCACTGAAACAATCGTCCAGTAATCAAGCCACAGCAGCGGTCGTCCGGTAACAGGTATGACCGCAACAAGAAGAACTGTCAGCAGGATTAGATTCCGAAAAGCCAGCCAATAACTGAGCCCCTCACCCTCTGTGCCGAGGCAGCCGCAGTCTATCCAAGCTCTGTCGCGAAGCAGGTTGACCAGCATAGCGCCAAGGTAAACACCCAGCAGCAGGACCCCGAGCAATACGGCATGAAAGAACAGTGGAGTGACCATCAAAGTGGCGACTCCCAATTCGATCAGAACGATTGATACAGCGGATATCCTCAGCCACTTATCTGGCAGTAACTGGTATTGCTCCAGCTGGAAAACGAACAAACTTGGATTCCGGATTTTCTTTATTGCTGCCGCTGCAAATAGCAGCACAAAGGCGCAACGGATAGAAAGGCTGATAACGGGATCTACCACTCTTGCGAACTCTGTGAGGCACGG
>MDTC01200112.1_pt1 | contig 28093 bp, 26 predicted proteins | sample 811181 | NCBI WGS metagenome assembly MDTC01 (sample SAMN05326644, study PRJNA326480) | marine metagenome | isolation source: seawater | place: Pacific Ocean: North | collected 2011 | reverse complement strand
GTTCTTTTGATTGACTCTTCATCAAAGTCTGACAAATCATACGAAATTGCCTGACTTTGGAAAATTAAAAAAGTTAAGAATAATGTGGAAAAGAAAATTCTCAATTTATTCATTTATAGAATTTCAAATAATCCAGCAACACCCATACCACCACCAACACACATAGTGGCAACTCCATATTTTGCATTACGCCTTTTACCTTCTATTAAAAGATGTCCTGTCATTCTAGATCCAGTCATTCCATATGGATGTCCAATAGAAATTGATCCGCCATTAACATTGAGTTTCTCATTATCAATGCCCAACTTATCTCGACAGTACAGAACTTGAACTGCAAAAGCTTCATTAAGTTCCCATAAATCAATGTCATCAACGGTTAGATTGTTTTGTTCTAGAAGTTTTGGCACAGCAAACACAGGGCCAATTCCCATTTCATCTGGCTCGCATGCTGCTACCGATAAACCTCTGAAGATTCCCATTGGCTCGATATTTCTTTTTTCAGCTTCTTTTAAATCCATGAGGACACAAGACGAAGCACCATCAGAAAGCTGACTTGCATTTCCAGCCGTAACATACTTGTCGGGCCCCATTACTGGCTGTAATCCCGCTAGGCTCTCCATTGTGGTCTGTGGTCTGTTGCATTCATCTTTATCAACAGTAACTTCTTGTTCAGAAACTTCTTTGGTTTCCTTATTCATTACATCCATTTTTGTTTTCAAAGGGACAATTTCATCTTTAAACTTACCTTCAGTTTGTGCAGCAGCCGTTCTTTGTTGGCTTTGCAAGGAGTATTCATCTTGGTATTCTCTACTAACTTTATAACGATCAGCTACAACATCAGCTGTATTGATCATGGGCATCCATAATGCAGGGCATACTTTCTGAAGTTCTGGTTCAATTAAGTGTTTCATGTTCATATTTTGCTGAGTCATAGAAATTGACTCAACCCCGCCACCAATAGCTACTTTAATTCCATCAACAATGATTCTTTGAGCTGCAACTGCAATTGATTGAAGTCCTGAGGAGCAAAAACGATTTATCGTTGTGCCTGGAACAGTCACAGGACATCCTCCGGCAATTGCAACATTTCTTCCAATATTATGTCCTGTAGCTCCTTCCGGTTGACCGCATCCAAAAATTACATCTTCAACTTCCCCAGACTCTATACCCGCTCTTTCAATAGCATGCTTTACAGTATGACCGCCCATGGTGATGCCATGTGTCTTGTTAAAACCACCCCGCATTGCTTTTGCAAGACCTGTTCGTGCAGTTGATATAATGGCAGCTTCTCTCATATGAATTCCTCAATTTTTAAATAGTTAAAGATGTAACATAGCTATTTTAGAGCAAAAAAAAAGTCAAAAAATCAGGTAATAATTGGCTTTTTTAAGTAAAAAATTATCCCAAAAACTGGCAGTAATTTAATTTATTTATTCTTGACCAGGTATCACATGAGAGGTAGTAATTGCCACTCCAAACAAAGAGAATCGCTATGGTAATGCTTAAAACAGAATCTTCTATTCCAGCTTGGGTGCCTGAAGGCTATAGAAAATTAGGCTGGCATGCTGGATTTGATGTTTTAATTGGCCCGATGTATTACAAAAAAGATGAGGATGATAATTTTAAATTTATTACCAAGATTCTTGATAAGCATCTAAACGCCAACGGTGTAGCACATGGTGGTTTTTCAATGACATTAACTGATATTTTCTTTGGCACTTTAGCTTTCGTTGCTAGTGGCAAAAAGCTTACTAGCACTGTATCGCTAAACTGTAATTTTGTCAGTCCAGGCCTTCAAGGTGAAATTGTAGAGTGTGATGCAAAAGTAACTAGAACGACTAGGTCTATGGTATTTATTGATGGAAACCTGACGAGTAAAGATAAAGTTATAGTTTCAGCTTCAGGTATATGGAAAATTCTTAATAAATAAGCTTTATCTTTTCAAATAATGTTCTTCTACTTTTAGAAGTGACTTGATAATTAAATTCACATCTTTTTTACTAAAACTTTCTCTAATAAAAATAACAAAATCTGTATCTAACATTTTTAGATAATTTTTTGGTTTTACATTTTTGTCTAATACAAGCTTTCTATGCTTAAGCATTGATTTAACCTTTTTAGAATTGTACCAGTTGTGTCTAAAAGGATTATAATCATATTCTGATGACATTGGAATACCTTCAGCCATTAAAGCCTTACAGAATTGTTTTTTTGATACTTTAATTTTATGGATATCTATTCTAATTCTTACAAACCAATATACACATTTTGAATGCTTTAACTGACTTCCAACTGACAATATTTCACTATTATCTAAAAGAGCTTTTTTAATTTTTTCCCCAATTGCGTTAGTTTTAAAAATAATTTTAGGTAGTTTTTGAATTTGAATCAAACCAATTGAAGATGATAATTCGTCAAGATTAGAGTTGATACCTAAATGATTATACTTGCCTGTAAATTTATTATTTTTGAAAATTTTACCTCTATCAGATATAGATTTAACTATATCAATGTACTTTTTTTTATTTGAATATATTAATGCTCCTTGGCCTCCTGAGGAATGTAGTTTTGAGGACATGGTAGAAAAAAATGATATATCTCCAAATGTACCGATTTTTTTATTATCAATTTTTGCACCATGTGATTGAGAACAGTCTTCGATAAGAAAAATATTTCTATTTTTAAGATATCTTTTGATAGGAACTATATCTGCCGGTTCACCACCAATATGGCAAACTATAACTGCCTTGGTTTTAGCTGTAATTTTAGGAATAATTTCTTTCAAACTTACATTAAAAGATTGCTCACTAATATCAGCAATGACTGGTTTCAGTCCCCAAAATAATAATGGTGATACTCCTCCCACATCTGTTAAAACAGGTACAATAATTTCTGATCCTACTGGTATATCTAATGCACCAATTATTGAAAAAAGTGCATTTGTTCCTGAATTAACAGCATCAGCATATCCATTGCCCATAAAACTAATAAATTTTTTCTCATAGGCTATCTCATATTTTTCTGCGTATCTAAAAGGTATTCCAGTTTTTATAGACTCATCAATAACCTTATTAATTATATTTTTTTCTTTAGCATCGTATAGAAATCTACTTGGTAGTTTATTTTTGATAACTGGACTTCCACCATTAACAGCAAGCTTATTTTGATTTTTATTCATATAAAAACTTCAGGTTATATAAATAGTTTACTTTATTCAATTATTATAAATATTTAATACTAGTAAATGTAATTAATTTATTTTTTAAAATCTCTAAGTACTTTTTCGTATATTGCTGTAACATTAGACTCAACAAAACCTTTTTTTCTTAAAATAGTAGTACCATATTCCCATTGATAAGAATGCTCCAACAGACTCAACAAATACTTATCTTGCATATCTGATTGTACTTTATTTTTTAAACACAATAAAATAGCATTTTTTAAATTATTTAAATTATCAACAATTGTAATAGGTAAAAAATCTTTATCTATATTTCCAAGATATGAGTTTTTGCCTAAATATATAATTTTCTTATTTAGAGTCAAAGCTTCTAGACCACTAGTAGAACCAGTAGAAATAATTAATTCAGCATCATTTAATATAGATTTTAATTTACCATTGTACAAATAGCTATTTTTTTCCAATCTTATCTCTTTGAAAATGTTTTCATCAAGTGGATGAGGTTTAATAATTAAATTAATATTTTTTGGGATAGATTTTTCAATCGTATTTAAATATTTCAAAGGATTTGTAAATTTAGGATTTGCATAAATATTAAACCAATGCCTGTTTTTAGTAGATAGAAAAAGTATATATGGTTTCTTTAAGTCAAAAGACTCATCATCAATAAATTGATTAACATTTTTTTTTAGAAACATTTTTATAATTTTATGCAAAATAAATTTTTTCGATTTGAAACTTTTTTTTGAAATTTTTGGCTTCCATACTTCAGAATACTTTTTTTTATAATCCCAATAATCTATTTTGTATTTATCTATAAATTTTCTATCTTTTTCGTTTATCTTAGACTTAAGTCTAGATTTATAAGAAACTGTAACTAGTTGATTATCAAGATATAAATTTTCATATATACAAAATCTATTTTTTAAAAATGAGGCTGTATTCCAATAGAATTTAATTTTAGTATTTTTGATACTATCAAATAAATAAAATATATTTTTAATTTTATATACAGTGAAATCTCCATTAAAGAAATTGACTATATCTATTTTATTTTGGGAAAGAAAATCACTTAAATCTTTTTTTCTGATACTATAGCTTTCAAAAAAGTATTGATCATTTATCCTTGATTTGTCAAAGGTATATTTTTTGCAATTTTTATTGAAGCTAAATTTACAATTTAAATTTTCATGAATTATAAAAAGGTTAAATTTCTCTGAAATTAATTTCAGATATTGAAAAATATTTTCATATACCAAATCATTTTCAACTGTGTTATAAATTGCAATGTTTATATTTTTCACCTAACAAAAATTAGTATAGTTAATATATGAAAGCAATGATTTTATCTGCTGGTAGGGGTAGTAGAATGGGAAAGGTTTCTTTGACAAAGCCTAAACCTCTAACAATGATAAATGGCCTTACATTAATTGAAAACAATATCTTAAGGATAAAAGAGTCTGGTATCTATGAAATAATTATTAATGTTTCTTGGCTGGGTCATAAAATAATTAATTTCCTTGGTAATGGTGAAAAATACAATGTTAAAATTTATTATTCTGATGAACAAGATAAATTACTTGGAACGGGTGGAGGTGTTTACAATGCTCTTGATCTTTTAGGAGATGATCCATTTTGGTTAATAAACTCAGATATATATACATCCTATAAAATTAGAATTGATAAAAAAATACAGAAAAATAAATTATGTCACTTAGTCTTAGTTCCAAATCCAAGACACCATCTAGAAGGAGATTTTGATCTTCTAAATAACAGCGTAATTTATAATAAAAAAAAAGTAAATAATTATACTTTCAGTGGTATTAGCATCATCTCTCCTAAACTTTTTGTCAAAAGAAAAAAATCAGTGTTTGCATTAGAACCTATTTTGAGACAGGCATGTAAAAAGAATCTTGCTTCAGGTGAAGTTTATAATGGTTTTTGGATGGATATAGGTACTCAGAATAGGCTGAATTATCTTAGAAAAAAGCTGGAAAACTCTAAGGCATTAATTTAATGTTGAATATCTTATTTAAAATTCTCACTGCAAAAACATAGATATTTAGAAAAAATTGACTTGCGCTGAGTTTTTTAATTTTTTGAATTTCATAATCTGAAAAATGATTATCTATTTTATCATTTTCAATAATAATATTATCTTCATGCAAAAATAATTTTTCTCTCATAAAAGTTGGTTCTAGTAAATTTTTATTAAATGATATTTTGAGAAAAGATGAAATATTTTTCATTAATGATTCTTTATCATTTAATATATCATCAAAATTAATAATCAGATTTTTGGAATTTAAATTTTTTAATTTTTCAAGCATAAAATCTAAATCTTGATCCTGTTTTATATAAGACTTTAAGGCTCTAATCATTGAATGAAATAAATTAATTTTATTCAATTCAAGTTTTCTATCAGAGAGGTGTCTTTTAGAATTAGAATACAATCTATTTAATAAATCTCTTTTAACGCATATGTTGAGGTAGTTTATAAAATAATTGTTTAAAAATTTTACATGATTTGGGCCATTTCCAGCAAAGAGAGCAAAATAATCATTATTAAAATCAAATTTTTTGTATTCTTCAACACTTTTAATAAATGAGATAAAAATATAATCCTCGAGATTTTCAAAGGAAATTTTTTTTTGAATATTTTTGATTTGGAATGATCTTAAGTTATCAATAAAAATATCTAAACTAAAATTAATTTTAACTTGCTCTGTATATGAGTCACCGGCATAAGCAGTACATAATTTTGAGATATCTGCCATAATTAGATCTGGCCCTGCTGAATTCAAATTAAGAATATACGATATAAGATTTTGTATAGAAATATATTCATTAAAATTAGCTTTTTTATCATAAAGATGAAATGAATTTTCAAAATCTTTGTTTAAAAAAACTTTTTTTCTAAAATACAGAATAAATGATTCAATATCATAAGAAATACCAAACTTATGAAATGGAAATATAAAAATATTTGGATGCCCGTCCAAAAGCTGAAGAAGTTGACCCTTACCAGACATGTTTAATCCACTTATATATATTTTTTTTAACTTTATATTATTCATCTGAAATAAATTTTGTATTAATTTTATATTTTGAATCTATTAAGTGTTTGTCTGAAATTTTTCTTTTATACCTTTCTGACATACTGTCATAATACTCAATAATTTTTTTTAGATTAGGTGGCTTTCCTTTAAAGTGGTTAAATATTTGTGAAACTAATTTATAATCATTTTTTGTATCTACAGTTAAAGATATATCAGGACGGTTTATATTATTATCTGAAACATAATTATTAACTCTAAAATAATCAGGTCGATTGAGCATCCAAGTCATAAACTCTGTAGCAGACTTATCTTGAATTAAATCATGACATCGTATTAATGTGTCTAAATTTATTACCTCTGATCTTGTGCCATGGGGGACACTTTCAGTAAAAGTATATTCGGCATTATTTTCTATATGATCATAAATCATTTGATCCATTAGCTCAAAATCTGTCAAAGGGTTATCACCTGTAACCCTAATTATAATTCTAGCTTTTTTCTTAATTCCAACGGTAATAAATCTTGACATAACATCAAGTTCATCACCTCTAAAAATTTCAATATTATTTTTTTTTGCCAAAATTTCAATTTGATCATCATGAGAATTTGTCGATGTGCACAAAATAACATCTCTCGCTAATTTACTTTGTTTCATTCGATCCACAAGTTTTAGTATCAACGGCTTATCAAATAAATTTAACATTGCTTTTTCTTTAAGCCTTACTGATTTAAGTCTAACTGCAATTAGAATAACAATTTTTTGATCAATCATCAAAATGCTCTAATAATAGCTGACTATTTCTAGAAAGATTTAGCTTTAATATTTTGCCAATATATAGATCAATATCATTTTCACTTATTCCTAATTTATTTGTTCTTTTGAAACACAAATCATCAATATGTAATCTGGAGCCTTTATTAATTACTTTTTTAGTGACTGCATATCTTTTAGAAAATTTTCTGTATTCTTCTTCAGCTTTTGTTTTTCCAATTTCGTCTATACTCCCTATACTTTTAAAATATTTTCGTAATTCAAAAACAAAATCTTTGAATTCTATTGGATTTAGAGAAGAGTAAAAATCTCTTCCTTTATTTTCTCTGTCAATAGTAATATGTTTTTCAATATACTTAGCACCTGCTGATAAAGCCATTAGTGGAATTATTTTTCTTAAATTACTATCATTTGAGTCAACATGATCAGCGTAGCAAATTTCTAAACCAAGCTTATTTTTGAAGTAATTTATTTGAGCTAAATTACTATCCTCAATTTTTGTTGGAAAATTCTGGAATCCACATACCAATATGATTTCATTCTTTAAATTCATGTTATTTATGAATTTTACAGCTGAAAAAATTTCTTCTTCAGTAGCGCCACCTACTGATAAATAAATTTTTGATCCTATTTCGCAGAGCATTCTAAGATATTTCTTATCATTGATATTTGATGCTGGTGATTTAAAATCACATAGAATTGAAGACTTTGTTACTAATTGAATACTTTGAATATCATATGGCTCAATAATAATATCTATTGACTTACTCGATATTTTTTTAAGCAAATATAACCAATCCTGAGGGGCTATTTCAATAATTCCAAATTCATCATATAATGGATTACTTACTGCTATAAGATTATCTCTATTAAATATCTGATATTTTATTGCATTTGCTCCAGATTGAATTGCATGATCAGTAATTGAAATTAATCTATCTAGATTTCCATCATGGGCTGAGGCTACCTCTGCAATGATATATGGGAAAGAATTCATTTGGAGATTTATAATTAATATAAAAAATCAATCAATCCAGTCGTATGTATCTTTGAAAGTACAATCCTTACAGACATCTAATTTATCAGCTTCATCCGATAGATGTTTACTTCTCACCTTATCTATCTCACTTCCATACCAAATATCCTCAATTGATTGCACTTTAAGCGCTGGATTATTAAACTCTTTAGGCATTTTTATTTCGCTCAAAAGCTCAAATCCTTTCTTTTTATTGCTTGCACTTTTCATGACATCTTCATAAACATGTTTATTGCTAAAGGCTTCTTTATCAACATATCCTACGGGATGAGAAGCACCCCAGTCATAGCAACACATAGCAACTCTCCCCTCGTAGGTTACTAACAACCTTTGATAAGGTTGCTCACAGGGCTTTCTTCTTTTTGAAACAAACATTCTGCCCTCAGGATCTCTCATATATGGTGCACCAATAAGTAAATTATGTTTTTTCCTTATTTTTTCATATTCTGTCATTGCCTTATTATCTAAATCTGAAAGCTGTCCCCCTCTTTCTGTATATTGATTCACTGTTACATCATCTACATAATTATTAAATAATTTATAAAAATTATCTTTTTCATGAAAGGTTTCTTTTGTAAGTATCATTTGTATTTTTGTAAAAGGAAATGGAGAATTCATTTCATTCTTAACTTTTTTTAAGGTCTTTATATTTTCATATACATTCTCAAATGAATTTTGCTTAAATCTACCTGGCCTGTTTTTTTCGTAAGTTTCTTTGCTTCCTCCATCAAAAGAATAAATTATATAATCTAAGCCCGCATCTATTAGTTGCCTACATTTTTTCTCATTTAGTGTTGTTGCATTAGTGTTAATAATTGTATCTAAAATACCTCTTTTTTTTGCATGTGAAATGAAATTGGGTAATTTTGGATGTAGGAGTGGCTCTCCTCTCCAATTAAATTTGATTGATGGAATTTTAAGCTCTGCGGCTTGATCAATTAAATCATAACATATTTTTTCATCTATGATTTTATCGGGTGTAGCAATAAACTCTCTAAAACAAAAAGGACAGGCTAAATCGCAAATAGAAGCTACTTCAATATCTAGGCACAATGGAGGAGATTTAGACTCTTTAAGCTCAGGACCTAATTTTTTTTTGATAATTGAGTCATAAGGTTGCCTGTTCCAGTCTTTTCTATATTTAGCAAATTTTGCTTTAAATTTTTCTAACAATTCATCTTTGCTGTCACAGTGATCAGCGGCATAAAGATAAGAATGATTTTTATGCATATTTTCTATCATATGAGAAACTCTATCAGTTTGATTCTGAATTGAAGAGTTTCTTAAATAACCTGATCCCGTTTGGACACTATTGTTTTTAATTACATATTCCATTATTTAATTTTAATTATTAAAGATAAAACATATCTGATTTATATTTCAATATCATCCCATTTTAAAATATGGTCATTATTTAATGATTTCTTTGCTTTTTTACCAATAATTTCATCCCAATGAATAGGTGATATACCACTTGCCGGTCTTTTGTATGTCATGTTAACTTCACTTAAAATTTCACCTTTTTGTAAAGATTTACATATTACAATACTTCTTCTTGCGTTCTTTCTAGAGATATCTTCTGATTCTAGCGGTTCCTTTACATATTTACCATCAGTATCATGAATCATTTTTATATTATCTACAAAAATTTTTAAATCTTTTTGATCCATAGAATGAAAATGATCATTTCCAGATAAAGTTTTGTCATGTGTGAAATGTTTTTCAAGTACTGTAGCCCCTTTAAGATAAGCAAGAGTTAGTTTAAGCATATGCTTATCTGGCTTTGTATGATCTGAATATCCAATCACGATATTTTGAAACTCTTTTTTTAGTCCTAAAATCATATTGAGGTTAGCATCCTCATCATCTGTTGGGTAATTTAAAATACAATGCATTAAACATAGATCATTATTACTAATTTTTTTTATCTCATCTACAGCATTTTGGATTTCACTCATATTTGACGCACCTGTAGATAATATTATAGGTTTGTCTTTTTTTGCAATCTTACGAATAAAGGGAATATTCGTAATATCAGATGATGAGATCTTATAAAAAGGCATCAAATTTTCTAAAAAATCAATAGAGTCGTCATCAAAAGGTGTTGATGCAAAATCTATGCCCACTTTTTTACAGTATTTGTATAATTCTACATATTCTGACTCATTGAAATTATCATACTTTTTAAAAAGTTCGTGCTGATTTTGTATTGGATTTACAGATGTATCCCAATAAGCTGGACTTTCAATTGATGCAATTGTATCTGCCTTATATGATTGAAATTTAGCCGCATGAGCCCCACCCGACTTTGCTAAATCAATAAGTTTTTTTGCTAATATAACTGATCCCTCGTGATTAACACCAATCTCTGCAATAATATATGGGTTATTATTAAACATAAGTTTATTTATTATGTTTTTCCTTTAGGACTTCATCATAATAAGTTACATTTTTTTTGTTTGCAGTGATATTTTTTCCATGATGATGATATCTGTATAATGGCAATGCAATTCTTGAAATTTTATATTTTTTTAAGAATCTAATTCTTAAATCCTTCTCTTCATTTATTCGAAAACTTTCATCATATAATCCTATTTCAATAAGATCTTTTAGTCTAAACATAATGCCACATCCAATAGGCATTTCACTAGAATTTCTTCTTTCAATTTCATTTTGTTTATCATCGACTATCGTATAATCACACGCAACTGCATCAAAATCATGATTCATTTGCAAATGCATCGATAATATTTTTAGATAATCCCAATGCACATAATCATCAGAGTCGACTCTGATTATAAATTGACCCTTCGCTTTTTTAATTCCACTATTCAATGAAAATGCCAGGCCCGAATTTTTTTCATTTTCAAAATAACGGATATCTTCACTAAAGGTTTCAAGTATTTCTCTTGTATTATCAATGCTGCAATCATTGACTATAATTATTTCAAAATCCCTCCTAGGGATGGACTGTTTCAATAACGATCTAATGCATCTACCAATATAAAGTTCATGGTTATATGTTGGAATTATAACTGAAATTTGAGGTGAGATCATGGTAGCCCTAATTTGTAAATATTAAATTTGTTTATATGATCTTATAATATTCTTTATACCATTCAACAAATTTAGTAATTCCCTCTTCAATTGAGGTTTTAGGTCTAAAATTTGTATCACGAACTAAATTATCAATATTAGCATATGTATTTTCAACATCTCCTGGCTGCATAGGTAAATACTTTTTCTTCGCTTTTTTACCAGTTGCATTTTCAATTAATTCAATAAAATAATTTAATTCAACGATTTTGTTGTTACCGACATTATAAACCTTCCAAGGTGCTCCACTAGATGATAATTTAGGATTCAATGGTGACCAGTTATTATCTTTCTCAGCTGGTTTATTAATTATATTTATAGTTGCTTCAACAATATCATCAATGTAAGTAAAATCTCTTTTATGCATACCGTTGTTATAGATCTCAATCTCCTCGCCATTAAATATTTTTTGAGTAAATTTAAATATAGCCATATCTGGTCGACCGTATGGACCATAAACGGTAAAATATCTGAGCCCAGTTGTTGGAATTTCAAATAAGTGACTGTAAACATGAGCTTGAAGCTCATTAGCTTTTTTTGTCATTGCATAAGTACTAACGGGGTGCGAAACATTATCATTGTCCGAGTATGGAATTTTTGAATTAGAGCCATAGACAGAACTTGAGGATGCATAAATAAAATGGCTTACCTCATGTACCTTACTTAATTCAATCATATTGTGGAAACCAAGAATATTGGACTCTATAAATAATTCAGGTCTCACAATTGAATGCCGTACACCTGCTTGAGCAGCAAGATTAATAACTTTATCAAATTTATTATGCTTAAATACCTCAGATAAATCAGTGTAATTTTCTATATCTATTTTAAAATGTTGATATTTTTCAAATTTTAATAACTTGTTTAATCGTGTTTGCTTTAAATTTACATCATAATAATCATTTAAATTATCTATTCCAATAACAGTCTCATCTTTTTTAAGTAGTCTTTTCGCAAGATGAAATCCTATAAAGCCAGCTGATCCGGTAATTAGTATCATATAACTAAATACTATTTTGATTTAAAAAGTTTAAAATATTTTTTGTAGCTTCTAATTCCATTTCTGATCTACATTCTTGAGTATAAGATGCAGCATGCGGTGTAAGTATCACATTATCATAATTCACCAAAGGACCACTGTAAGGTTCTTGTTCAAAAGCATCAATCCATGCGCCTCCTACTACACCGGTATTTATAGCATGAATTAAATCCTCCTCTAAGATACATTTACCTCTCGAACTATTTAAAATTACAGCTTTTTTACGCATTTTTTCAAAATCTTCTTTGAAAATTATTGTTTCATCATGATTAACATGAATAGTAATTATATCAGCAATCCTGATAGCTTCATGCTTATCTATTAAATTATGAGGTGCATCTTCTTTTTTTATAAATGGATCAACAAAAAAAACATTTGCTTTAAAGCACTCTAGTAATTCTGAAACTTTCTTTCCAATTCTACCATATCCAAAAATCACAATATTTTTATTCTTTATCTCGTTACCTATTTTTCTCTCCCACTTATTATCATGCATTTTAAGATTCATTTCATAGGTATGCTTTAATAAGTTAAGCATATTCATCACAGTAATTTCTGCTACGGCATTTGTAGGGCCTGTAGGTGTAATAAATAATTTTATATTATTTTCTTTAATATAGTCTTGATCAATATTTGTTATTCCTGAGCCAACTCTCGAAATAACTTTGATATTTGAATTTTGAAGAGTGGACTCAGACAACTCCTCTAACCCCGCAATAATACCAATAACATCATCATCAATTAATTCTCTAATTTCTGATTTTGATAATTTTCTTTTATAGGGATTTTTAATAATTTCATATTCAGATTTTTGCAGTATTTCGATAGCTTCATTACTAGTTTCAGCAAAACTCGAAGTTGAAACTAGAATTTTTTTTACCATAAATTTGACAGTTTAATTCAAAATATTATTTCGGTATAAATTAGAAATTTCATTATTATTTCTTCCTAAACGATCCGATTCGGTAAGGTCATCAATCTTAATCCAATTTTTTTTCTCATCAGAAAGATAAAATGCGTGAAGTAACTTTATCGACTCTAAACATTCATATTGACTAATTGGAAATGGAATATTTTCAATCATATGGCTAGAAATATCTGAATACATTGACATATGTCCCCTGCCATACACTTTGCCTCTATCAGGAAGATCACTAAAATCATCACTGTATTTATTTATTGCATCAGAGTCTGGTGTAAATATTTCCAACATATTTACTGCAATTCCGCCTATCTGTGCCAAACCTTTAGAACCTACAATTGAGATTGATGCTTCAAAATCGTCAGGTCTTGCAGCGGTTGTGACTTCGAGTGTTCCTAGAATGCCATTAGAAAATTTGAATGTACCAACTGCCGTGTCTTCTACTTCAACATTTTCAACTCCAATTGTACCCATTGTACAATTAACTTGCTCAACATCTCCGGCTAAATATCGAATTAAATCAACGTGATGGATGCCCTGATTAGTAAGAGCACCCCCATCATGTGAAAAGGTTCCTCTCCAATCAGACATTTCATAATATCTTTGTGGCCTGCACCAACGGACTCTTACACTAACTAGTCTTATATCTCCAAGCTCGCCTGAGTCTATAGACTCTTTAACTTTTTGAACCGCAATATTATATCTATTTTGGAAAACTGGAAATATTTCAACATCATTTTTTTTAGCAAGTTCAAAAGCTTCTCTTATTTGAGAAGGTTTCATGAAAGTAGGTTTTTCTACAACAATATTTTTTTTATATTTACTTATAATATCACATGCATGCTCATAATGCATACCAGATGGAGTAACAATTGACACTAGATCAATCTCATTTTTTTCAATGAGCATTTTGTCATAATTATTAAATGAATCACACTCAAATTCTTTTGCATATTCATCACTTTTCTCTTTTAGAAGATCACAAACAGCAACTAAATTGAAATTATGATTTGACTTGATAGCTCTACAGTGGTGTCCAGCTATTCTTCCACATCCTACTACTGCAACATTAATTTTTTTCATACTGAACTCTTATAGTTTGAGGGCTATTTTTTTGCAAACTATTATTTAAGAAATAATTTACAATATCATTATTAAATAATTTGTAGACTACTCTTAAATGATGAGGCTTAAAGTCATTATCTACGAATATTTTTCCATTAGATTTTTGAGATACTAATATTGGTTTATATCCATTTGATATTTTATTTAATATTTTTTTTAGATCTTTTACGCCATCATGTATCGCTCTACACGAAACATCATGAATACCATCATTTTTTAATAGTTTAGGAATAGTCTGATGTAATATGGAACCAGCATCTAGTTTTTTTTCAATTTTATGAATGGTAATACCAACATAATTAGGTTGTAAAAAATAAAATGGCCAAAAATTACCAGCTGTTCCTCTGTAATATGGTAGTAACCCAGTGTGAAAATTAAAAGAGTATTTTGGTAATTTACTCAAAAGTGGATCAGCTATTATTCCACATCCAAAAGTGAGTAAAACATTTGGTTTTTCATGATTAAGAATTTTTAATACTTTTTTAACATCTTTTCGAATACTAGTAATTTTTATTGATTTTCTATTAGAAATGAATGATGAAGATGAAAAAAAAGATTTTTCTATCTTTTGTCTTTCCATAAAATGTTTTAAAAATAATTTTTTATCTGTATTTGAATATTTATTTCTAATTTTAGGCCTCATTGAATTTCGTTTTTCAACGATTGCAAGTGTATCATTAAATTTTTCCATTATCTGGTTAGCTAAAAAGAAATGCCGGGGATGGTCCCCAATGATTAGAAGTATTTTCATAAATATATTAATTAGTTAATATGACTAATTTTCCCTTGTATAATTTTATTAGTTTCTTAATAACACCTATATTTTTATATTTCTTATTTTTTTTTTGGACATTTAAAATTGAGCTATAAAACATATTGCTTTTATCTCTACCTCTAAAAACAACTATCAAACATGGAATCATTAGAAGTGACTCAAGATTATGAGTGATTCTTGAAAATTTTTCATTGCCCCTTTTGACAATTGATAATTTTTTTCTTTTTTTTATGATTTTTGCATCGTTAAAAATAGATGCAATATGGCCATCATTTCCAACGCCAATGAAGCCAATATCAATCTCACTATCTAAAACATCGTTGTGGGCTTTTTTTAAAATTATATCATGTGAATTGAAATAATCATCTCCAGAATAGATGGACTTATAATTGACTGAATTTGTTTGATCTAAAAAAAGGTATTTTAAAGATGTATAATTTAGTAATCTTGATCTAGATGGCGCTATTCTTTCATCTGTTAATGATAATGTTGCTTTTTTAGAAATATTATTCTTTTTAATTATATTTTTATACATTGATAAAAATGTTGTACCGCCTGAAACAAGAATATTACTATTTTTTTTAGCATAGTAGCTAAATTGTTGAGCTAGTTGATCATCTAATTCAAATAAATTTTTTTTTTTATATATTTCAATTATTGATTGAGACATATTTTTGAAAAATCCTCTATTTCTATAAATTCTCGACATTTTTTTATATTTTCTGGTACTTTCCACATAGAATATCGACTTATAAAAACAAAATCGATTTTAAAATATTTAGCTGCATCATAATCACTTTTAGAGTCACCAAAAAAAATTGATTTATCAATGTTATTTTCAATACTGACTAAACTTTTTATATTCATTATCTTATCTTTTGGGCTTCCTAAAATCGTATTAAAATATTTATCTAAACTTCTTTGCTTAAATATAGATATCAGTTCAATTTCATCACTTGCTGAGACAAGAACTACATTTTTATCACTTTGATTTAGATATTGTAATAGATCCTCAACACCTTTTGTTAAAGAGCATTTAAGAAATTTTTCATATAATAGCGACGAGAATCTTTTTAACAGAAAATCTAGCTCTTTTTTATAATCATTTTGTTTTTTAATATGACTAAAATAATAATCAAATTTTCTATATCTTGATATACCAGTATTCAAATGGTGATACTCAATAAACTGTTTTCTATAACTTTCATTTTCATCAGATAATGTCTCATAGAAAATTTCAGATTTTACGCTATTAGAATCTAAAATTACACCATCACAATCAAATATGAAATTATCATATCCATTAATATTTAAATTCATTAAATATTTTCTATTGTTAAATCAAGTCCATCTTCAATATTAACTTTATTTTCATAATTTAATTTTTTTGATTTTCTTAGTTTAAATGTGTTCGGATTTTTGTAATAGTGTTGATCATCAATATCATCATGATTAGGAAAATATTTAATTTTTATTGGCTTATTTACTTTTCTAGCTATTTTTTCTAAGACTGATTTTACGGTTATTGCTTTACTTCCTGTTATCTCAAAATACTGATTCATATATTTTTTTGATAAAACTTTGATTGATGCCTCAGCAGCATCATCAACATAAATATATTTTCTAACTTCTGATCCGTCACCATTTCTCTTAATAATTCCTTCTTTTGTTGCTTGATCTATTGCATTTTTTATAAAATTAAAACTATTTGAATTAGGTCCATACAAAGATCCAAATCTTAGTATAACGTAATTTAAAGCATATAATTTATTATAGTTTTCAATTAACATTTCACAGCATTGTTTAGTAGTTCTATAGACTCCACCTTGTTCACTCAAACTATATATTGTACTTGAAAAAATAATTTTCTTTACATTGTTTAATCTTGAGGCTTCAAGAATATTTAAAGTACCTTGTATGTTTATTCCAACTGCTTTTCTAGGATTTTTATTGCAATCTGGAATTCCAGCTAGACTTGCAAAATGATACACATAGTCAATTTTTTTCATAATTGAATAAACTAACTTTTTATTTTCAATAGATCCTTTGATATATTTAACATCTTTGAATTTATTTTTATTGACCTTATCAATTACAAGTAATTCATAACCTTTTTTTCTTAATCTATTTACTAATGCTCTTCCAAGAAATCCACTTCCACCTGTTATCAATATTTTCATTATTATTTCTTTAAAAGTTTAATATCATTAACAACCATTTCTTTAATCATTTTATCCAATGAAATTTGTGGCTGCCACTTAAGTAGCTTCTTTGCTTTTGAAGAGTCTCCAAGTAAATTTGAAACCTCTAACGGTCGATAATACCTTTTATCTACTTTTACGACAATTGAATTTAATTTTGGAAACTTAGCTCCTTTATTTTTTTTTATTACTATACCAACTTCTTTTTCTTTGGATCCTTTCCATTTTATATCTACTCCTATATGCTTAAATGCCTTTTCAATAAAATTTCTTACAGATGTTTGTTGCCCAGAAGCTATAACAAAATCTTCAGGCTTTTTTTGCTGCATCATCAGCCACTGCATTCGAACATAGTCTTTGGCATGGCCCCAGTCCCTTAGGGCATTTAAATTACCCATATAGATAACTTTCTTTTTATTTAAATATATTTGAGCAACCCCTCTGGTTATCTTTCTTGTTACAAATGTTTCACCACGTCTTTCTGACTCATGATTAAATAATATTCCATTACAGATGAACATTTTATACGCCTCACGATAATTTTTACAAATCCAATAAGAATAGAGCTTAGCAACCGCGTATGGGCTTTGAGGATTGAATGGCGTCTCCTCATTTTGTGGAGATGACAACACTTTTCCATATAATTCAGAACTTGAAGCTTGATAAAATTTTATTTTTTTTTCTAAACCTAATATTCTTATTGTTTCTAATAACCTTAAGGTTCCAAGCGCATCTACATTTGCTGTGTATTCTGGACTTTCAAAGCTTACTGCTACATGGCTTTGCGCTGCTAAATTATAAATTTCATCAGGAAGTGTCTCTTTAATAATTCTTGTTAAATTATTTCCGTCAGTTAGATCTCCATAGTGAAGATAAAAGTTATTTTTAGTTTCATGAAGATCTTTATATATATGATCAATTCTCTCAGTGTTAAACGAAGATGATCTTCTTTTTATACCATGCACGATATAGTTTTTTTTCAATAAAAATTCTGCCAAATAACTTCCGTCTTGGCCCGTGATCCCAGTTATCAATGCTATTTTTTTTTTCATAATTTCAAATTAATTTATTTTGAACGGCATATCTATATATTATTTTAAGCTCATTAAAGAAGTTTCTTTTTGGTGCCCACCCTAGTTCTTTTATTTTATTGATATTAAGGACTTTACGTAAAGTTCCATCTGACTTTGATTTATCATATTCCACAATACCATTAAAGTTTGTAATATCCTTAATTATATCTACTAATTCTGATATTAAAATATCATCTCCTGTTCCAATATTTATAATTGGATAATTATAATTATTTTCCATTAAAAAAATACATGCCTCAGCAAGATCATCTACATGTAAAAATTCTCTTCTAGCAATACCTGATCCCCAGATAGAAACTTTTTCATTATTAATTTTTGCATGATGAAACTTTTTTAAAAGCCCAGGTATAACGTGTGAAGAGTTTGGATCAAAATTATCATTTGTACCATATAGATTTGTTGGCATAACACTAAAATAATTTCTATGGAAACTTTCGCTTAAATAATTACAGAGTTTTATTCCACAAATCTTTGCTAGAGCATAACCCTCATTAGTCTCCTCTAAAGGACCTTCAAGAAGGTTTTCTTCTTTAATTGGAATATCATAATTCTTAGGGTAAACACATGATGATCCAAAAAACATTAAATTATTCACTCCGCAACTATGAGCACTTAAAATAATATTATTTTGAATTTCAATATTTTCATAAAGAAACTCATGCTTCAAAAGACTATTTGCTTGAATTCCACCGACTCTCGCTGCAGCAAGCAAAATATATTCTGGATTATTTTTTTTAATATAATCATTTACTAAATTTTTATCAAAAAAATCAATTTCTGATCTAGTGGGTGCAAGGATATTTAAATATCCTCTATTATTTAAAGCACGTTTTAAAGCACTGCCAACCATACCATTGACTCCTGCTATAAATATTTTTGTATTTTTTTGCATAATTATTCAAATTTACTACATTAATTTAATCAATTTTATTTAAATATTTTTTGAATTTCTCTTTCTAACTCGATTACACGTGCTTTCCATGAGTGGTTTTCTTTAACAAATAGAAAAGCATTATTTACTATTTTTTCACGTTCACCATCATTATTTAAATAATAATTTAATTTATCCCTGAATGACTCAATACCTTGAAATGAAACATATGTATTTTTTGGAAATAAATTTTCATATAAATTTGTCTCTTCACATAATATTAATGATTTAGCTGCCATACACTCAAAGTATCTTGGACTTATAAGATCTGCGGGCGATAAGGTATTTAAATATATTTTTGATTCTTTTATAAAATTTGCATATTCGTCATCGTTATGAAAGTGATAAAAATTAAATAAAAATTTATTATAAATTTTTGCAATTAAATTAATTGGCTTTACGTTCCAAACAATTTTTTTATTTCTATATTTTGGTTTTTTTATTAAAGGTATGTGAAATACTGAAAAAAATAATTCCTTCATAATTTCTAACCTCTTATCAGATTGTTTATGATAATGATTTTTCAGAATACCCGAAAAAGCAAAGTCATTTTTTTTTGGCTCGCCACTATAAAGAAATTTATCTGCATTCATTGCAAAGGGCCAGTAATAAAATCTTATACCAATTTCTTTCTCATATTTTTTCGCATCATGATGATGAGTGAAACATATATCGAATTCATTTTTTTTAATATATTCAAGTTTTTTAGTTAAATTAACATACTCCTTATTTAATATCGCAATTTTAGGTATTTGCACGAATGAAAAATCAAGATGGCTAAAAGCTGATATTTTGTTATTTTTTTTTTCATCAGATAACCAACTGTGACCCATAATTAATACCTGAATTTTAAATGGTGCCTTAGAGATAATATCACTTATATTATCTTTCATATCAAAATGCTCATAACCAGGACCATAAAGAAAAACTCTAAATTTTTTTTGGATCTCATTTATGATTTCTCTTTGATATGTAGCCCCCGAATAGTTATCCATTCGTTCTGTAAGATATAAAATTTGTATTTTTTCCATTTAAGTATTAAACAATATGAAATATTCTTTATTTTAATATAATTATTTTTACGAATTGAGATTTATAAGTAAAACATAATATTAAATTTCAATAAAAAATCTATTAAATTTAAAATATATCTAATGAAAAAAATAAAAAATATATTAGTTACTGGTGGACTTGGTTTTATAGGAAGTCATTTAGTTGATAAACTAGTTAAAAAAAATTACAAAGTTTTTGTAATTGATGACCTTTCAACTGGACTTAAAAAAAACAGAAATACTAAAGCAAAATATTATTTCATAGATATAAATCATTTCATAAAAGACAATAAAAAATTAAAGAAAATTATTAATGAAAAAGACATTGATGTAATTTTTCATTTAGCTGCGAACGCAAGCGTAAACGCTTCGTTAAATAACCCAAACTTAATGTTTCAAGTAAATTTTAATGCATCAATATCAATAATTGAAGCATGTAAAGAAACTAATATTAAAAAATTTATTTTTGCATCAACATCAGCAGTATATGGTGAACCTACTTTTCTTCCAGTCAATGAGGCTCATATTACAAACCCCATAAGTCCCTATGGGCTTTCAAAATTAATGTTTGAGGAATACACAAGATATTTTTCTCAATCAAATAATCTATCAATCGTTAATTTTAGATTACCTAATGTTTATGGTAAAAGACAAAGGCCTGATTTAGAGGGTGGTGTAATAGCAATTTTTATAGACCGAATGAAAGAAAATTCAATCATAAATATTTTTGGAGATGGTAAACAAAAAAGGGACTGGGTTCATGTAAGTGATATTGTAAATGCTTTTGAAAAATCACTAAAATATAATTTTGATAATGAAATTATTTCTCTTGGCTCACTTAAATCAAATACAGTTAATAAGTTATTTTCAATTTTAAAAAGTCAATTTGATTATAAGAAAAAACCAAATTACTTAAGTAAAAGGGACGGTGATATAAAGTTTATGATAATGGATAACAAAAAAGCATTTAAACTTTTAAAATGGAAACCTTTGATTGAACTATCAAAAGGGCTAAAACTCATTGATTAAAAGGTAATGAATTCAGTATTATAAAATTTTGTAAAAAAATGTGTGGTATTTCAGGAACAATATATAACAGAGAGTTAAGTCTAGAAAATTTAATTTCAATTGAGAGTCTATCAAAATTTCAGTATCAAATTATAAATGAAGAATTAAGTGAAAGTGAAATATTAGATTTATCATGGAAATTAAAATCTAATTCAAATTTTTTACAATTTTGTAAAAATAAAAAATTCAAAAGTAAAATTAGTGATCTTCTTCTAGAAGTAACTTCTAGAATTAATAAATTATCTAATGAAACAAAGGCGATAAATAGAATTAAATTTATGCCAAAATACCTTGACTCAATTAATAGGTTACAAAATCTCAAAGATAGCCATTGGTTTTTAAAAACTGAAATTCAAAGATGGATTTTAGACATTGAATATTTATCAAATAGAAAAATTGAAACTATTAACGATGAGTCAATTTTATTTCTAAAAGATATTTCAGCAATAATTGGTTCAATTGACAATAAATTAGAATTAAGAGGTAGGGACTCCTTAGGTATAACAATTCAGATTGAACTAAAAGAAAAATACGAATTTAAAAAGCAACCATATTATAAAAAAAAATTTGATGCTAATTCTAATTTAGAAGCAATATATGATGATGATAGAAAAATAATTAAATTTACATTTAAAACTTTTAATAAAATTGGTGCACTTGGAGAAAATGCTAAAAAAATAAAAGAAATGATAAAAAGTGATAAGCTTTTTCAAAGTCTACTAAAAAATAAGTTAATAGAGTCAGCGATAATAATTAGCCACACCCGTTGGGCATCTGTAGGAAAAGTAAATATTGAGAATACTCATCCAATAATTTCAAGAAAAATAAGAAAAAATAATAAATCAGATTGGATTGGGTCTATTTTAAATGGCGATATTTACAATTATAAAGACTACACCGCAGGGGAAAAAAATATCAAATTTGATGCAGAGTGCTCTACTGATTGTCTGGCTATTTCAAATACTATAATTGGAAATAAAAGCAAAGAATTTAAAACTACTTCCAAATCAATTAGTAATTTTTCAGGTTCATTTGCTATATGCATATTTGGAAACCAGAGTAAAACTAATCTTCAAATTTTCAAGCAAGGAACACAAGGATTATATATAGGAGTTTCAGATGATAGAATAATGTTTGCTTCAGACGTATATGGACTGATTGAGTATTGTAGATATTTTTACCCTGTAGAGAATAATGAGTCTTTTCAGATGTCAAAAGATGACCACAAAAATTTAAAAAACTTTGAATTTCGTATTAATACTGATCAAAATTTTAAAATTATTAAAAAGCAAAATTTGAATGAAACAAATATTACTACTAGGGATATCGATCGTAAGCATTTTAAGCATTTTTTAGAGAAAGAGATTTTTGATACTGAAGAAATTACCGAGTCTACAATAAACAGATACATACATAATTCTCAAAATCCAACTGATATTTCTAATTATGATTTCATTTTAAATGAAAATCAGATTCCAAATATAATAATTAAGAATATAAAAAAAGGCAAAATTAAGAAAATTATCTTAACAGGTATGGGAACATGCTACACAGCTGGAATAGCAATATCAAACTTTATGAGAGAGGTTTTAAAAATAACAAATTCAAAAATATTGATTGAAACAACGGTAGCCAGTGAGGGATCGGGTTTTTATTTAGACTCAGATATGAGTGATACTCTTGTTATTGTTATTGCCCAATCAGGGACAACAATAGATACCAATGTTTATGTAAAAAAAGCAAAAGAGAGGGGAGCGCTTTCACTTGCAATAGCAAATAAAAGAGAGGGCGATGTTACATTTATTGTAGATGGCACTCTATATATTGGTGAAGGTAGAGATATTGAAATATCTGTTCCTTCAACAAAAACATACACAGCCCAAGTAATTGTAGGATATGTATTGGCCCTCTTTATTTTTAAGTCAATAGCAGATAATTCTACTATGAAAAAAATATTTAATGCGGAAGTAAAAAAACTTTTAAAAGTTCCAAAACTTGTCAGGAAGACATTAAACTCATCTGAAATTAAAAAATCAATCCAATCAATTAATAAAGAATTTTTAAAATATAAATCATGGCTTGTTAGCTATGATAACTCTGAAAATTCTGTATGTGCAAATGAAATAAGAATTAAATTATCAGAGAATTGTTACCAAGCTATACCTTATTTAGAGATTGATAAGGTAGATAAATTAAATATAAAAAACTCTTTTATTACTTTAATTTCAAATAAAAAAATAAATAATTTTGAGAAGTTATTATTAAGAATATTAGATAGAAATAATTTTGTAATACTAATTAATATTAAATCAAAAGAAATATTTTCAAAAAAATTAAATAATTACAACAATAAAACATTATTTAAAATCTCTTACGAAAAAGCTGGGAAATTCTATTCTTTTCTTCCCACAATTCTTATAGGTCAGCTATTAAGTTATCATCTTGCAAAAACAATGGACTCAAGATCACAAATTTTTAAAAATTTTCAAAACTCTCTTATCAACAAAAAAAGCCAAAAGAAAGAATTTAACAGCATTAGAACTGCTTATAAGAATGGTTATTTTAATATTGGTATTTCGAAAAAAGATATTAATAATTTATTAATAAATTATAATGCTAAACATAAGATTAATTTAAAATTAATTGATAATTTAATATCACAATCACGAAGAACAATAGATACGATAAAACATCAAGCAAAAACAATTACAGTTGGAGCTGTAAGGTCAGAGAATAATGAGAAAATTTTTGACTTCCAAACTAATAAACGTGAAATTAAGTCGGCTTTACCAAAAAATTTTTATGACACTATAATCAATTCATTTTCAAAAAATGAAGCAGATAATATTAAATTAAACTCATCTGAAAATGATTTTATCTACATAAAATCTTCTCATTTAGATGAAGCACATATTTATAATATAATAAATATGGTGTCAGAAATAGAGAAGATACTAAATATAAAAAATATAGTTAAGCTTGCTCAACCCTATGACTTAGATAAGTCAAAAAACTCCTGTATATTAAATTTAATAGATTCAAATAATCAAAAAAATAAAAAAAATACTCTTAATTTTAGAAATTTCAAAATTGATAAAACTATAAAAAATATTCTTCACCCTAATCAGCTTGATGATTATGAACTGAGTTACCATTTCTGGACTATTTGTATAAGTATATTATTAGTTGAGAAATTTATTATCAATAAAATGAAAAAAAATGATAGTAATTTTGCAAGAGAAAAGTTTAAACTATTTCTTTTCAGAAATTTTAGCTCTCTTAAAAAAACTATTAACAACTTCAAAATTTCTTCACTAATGGAAAAGCAATTTAAAAGTGTCGCTGAGATAATTAATAAGAGTGATAACTTAAAATGCCTTGGTAGTGGAACAAATTATAATTTGGCAAAATTTACATCAAAAAAAATAATGGAATATAATAATAATGCGTGTGCATTTGATATCTTAGAGAATCATAAACATATTGATATCTCAGCTGAAAGTAATCTTATAATCTTCATAGCAAATATTAGAAGAAAAGGGTATCAAAGTGATGCCCTATCAGAAATACAGAAAATAATTTCACATAATAACGTGCCAATAATTATTACTAGTGAAGACGACAACAGGTTTGATCAATTGTATACCTATAACAGAATGAGGCTTACTGTTATCAAAATACCTATAGTTCCTGAAATACTCAACTCCTACTTAAATATGCTAATTATAAATAGAATAATGAAAAAACTAAAAAATGATTAAAAAAGATGAGCCTATTTTTGGAGATGATGGCTTTCGATCCGTTTATGGAAAAAACTTAATGACTAAGTCAAATTTACGAAATTTTGCGATATCTGTTGCTAAATATATTCATAAGAAAAAGATTAATAAATATCCAATAATTTTAGCAAGGGACACAAGGTCAAGTGGAGTAATAATTGAAAAAATTCTCACTAAAGTTTTCATATCATCAGGTATTAATGTTGTAAGAGCTGGTATCCTTCCTACTCCAGGTTTATCAAAATTGATTGAATTAGATAATTATTGCTTAGGTATAATGATAACTGCATCACACAATCCAGCAAACTTCAATGGAATAAAAATTTTTTCAAAGACAGGTTATAAGATGAAAGCGAAAGAAGAGGAAGTTATTGAAAAATTAATGAGAGAAAAGCAAAAGATAATTAAAAAAGAAACGAAGGGTTTCAATCAAGTTATCAATAATTCAGTGCAAAAATATACTAACCAAATATTAAAAGAGATAAGTTTTTCTCCTCAAAAATACAAAATAGCAATTGATTGCTCAAATGGAGCAATGAGTTTTGTCGCCAAAGAATTATTTAGTGCAAATAAAAATATTCTATTAGTAAATAATAAGCCAAATGGGAATAATATAAATGATAAATGTGGAGCTCTAGAAACAGAAAAACTATTAAAATTCATAAAGAAAAATAAATATGATTTTGGAATGGCATTTGATGGTGACGGTGATAGGGCCGTATTTGTTTCTCTTCATTATGGAATAATAGAACCAGAAAAAATTTTTTTGCTACTTTGTAAATCATTATCCAGAAATTTTAAACTTGATAATATTGTCGTATCAGAAGTCTTTAATTATGGAATTATAAAGACAATAGAGAAATATTTTGGAAATTTATGGATTACCAAAGCAGGTGATCGAAATATTATCGAAAAAATAAAAGTCAAAAATTCGCTATTAGGCGCAGAACCATCGGGTCATTTCAATTATCCCAGAATTTCTAAAAGTATGGATGGAGCAATTACAATGATTCTCTTCTTAAATTTAATAAACAAAAAGAATTTTTACTTAGATAAAGAATTAAAAAAAATTAAAATGTATAATAGAAAAATAAAAAATATTGATTTAAGTAAATTTAATAAAGAAAATATTAATTTGAAAAAGTTAAATAGATTATGTAACAATGATAATGAAAGAATTTTAGCAAGAACCTCAATGTGGGAGCCAGTTTTGAGATTATATTATGATTTTAAATCGCATGATAATTTTTATAGTTATGAGAAACAAATAAGTGAAATCTTAAATTAATGATTCTTAAAGAATTCATTTAAAGATACGTAAGTTTTCATATCTTTAAAAAAATTCTCCTCCAACATCTTTTGAACTTCTTTAAAAGATTTAATTTTTACCTCTAATATTTCATCTTCATCTAAGTTTTGTTCATCGAACTCTTTACATTCAACTTGATAACAAAATATCTGACACGAATTGTATGCCGGAGATGGATAATAGCTTCCAAGTAATTTCCAATTTTTGCCCGTATATCCAGTCTCTTCTCTAAGTTCTCTTTTTGCGCAACTTAAAGGCTTTTCTCCTGGGTCTATTGTTCCAGCAGGAACTTCATACATAATTTCATCGGAACCATATCTATATTGTCTCAATAAAATTATGTTTTTCTTTTCGAAAATGGGAACGATTGATGTAACACCATTATGTTTAATATAATCCCTTACAAGCTTCTTATCATTCACCCATACAACTTCATCCTTTCTAAATTCAAAAACATTTCCTTTAATTTTCTTTTTTGTTTTAATAAATTTTGCTTTTTTTAACTTCATCTTTTTAGGCTTTCTAAATCTATATAATTCACAGGATTATGATATTTCTCAATCAATTCAATTAAATTTTGAGAAGAAATATTTACAGTTGCTGTATTAATCAATGGATGAAAATTAACTCTTTTATAATATAAAAAAGAACGATCTAAATAAAATCTAACTTCCTTTTTAGTATCATTCAAAAGGGCAAAAGGGCTAACAGATCCTGGTTCAATGCCTAAAATATCTTGAAGATATTCTGGCTTAGCAAAAGATAGTTTCTTTGACTGTATTTGTTGCATTGTTTTTTTTAAATCAATAGATGCACTTTCTTCAATACTTATTAAAAAAAAATTGGATTTTGCATCTTTCAGAAAAAGATTCTTTGAATGAGCTCCATCAATTTGTCCACGAAGTGCCTTAGAATCTTCAACGGTAAACAAAGGTTCGTGTTCCTTTACAAAATACTCAAAACCATGATCATTGAGTATTCTGATTAAATCATCTTTGAAGATCATTTATATATGTCGTTTAAGACTTAATTTGTAATTAGAGTTTGGAAGTTGATCGATAAGTAATTTTAATTGTTTTTTCGATATCCAACCATTTAAAAAGGAGTCTAATTCAATTGAACCAACTAATGTTTTTTCTTTTTTTTGATATTTATGTACATAATTCGACGCTTCTAGCATCTCAACCGCATCTCCAGTATCAAACCATTTAATATTATTCTTAATTGGGAATACGCTCAGATTTTTTTTGAGCAAGTAAGATAGATGAACATCTACTATTTCTAATTCACCTCGTTTTGATGGACTAAGCTTTTTAACAACAGAAATTGATTTTTGATCATAAAAATAAAGTCCAGGAACGGTTAATTTACTTTTTGGTTTTTTTGGTTTCTCAATAATTGACTTTATCTTATTTTTTTTATCAAACTCTATTACAGCTGACTTTGAAGGATATTTTGTTTTTACTGCAAGTACAGCTGCCCCTGATCTAATAGACTGAACTCGGTTAAGAATTGATTTAAAACTTTTACCAATAAATAAATTGTCAGCGAGCGCGAGAATGAATGGCTTGTTAGCGATAAATTTTTTACCCACATTAATTGCATCTGGAATTCCTATTTGTTTCTTTTGAAATGAATAGCTAAATTTCATTCC
>MDTC01043257.1_pt1 | contig 28095 bp, 37 predicted proteins | sample 811181 | NCBI WGS metagenome assembly MDTC01 (sample SAMN05326644, study PRJNA326480) | marine metagenome | isolation source: seawater | place: Pacific Ocean: North | collected 2011 | reverse complement strand
TTTGTCTGTAGATTGACCTGCTTTACCTTCAGCCTGAATTCTGGGATCTTGAGAGGTTTGTATTAACGGTTTATTAATTGAATATGGGTTTTTTAGATCAATATTAGTTAACACAAAACTAACGATTTTTTCTGAACTCCAAACAGAATTACATTTCTCACCCCAAGATGTTAGACCTTCTTCATTTGAGCTACAACTATTTACCTCATCATTAATGAAATCAACAACTGACTTGTGATTAGACTTTATATCGTTAGCCTTTTGTAAAACTTCTGATCTAGTCGTGGCTGTCCATAATAACATTATAACTACATATGTTATAGAACTAAATACTAACGCTTCTAATGGACCAAAGTTTTTTAATTTTCTTTTAAAATCTATCATAATTTTACAATCATAGATTTATCAATTTTTTTTTCAAAAAAATCAATTATATTTTTAGTTGTTTCAATTCCCATTCTCGAAGTACATTCATCGGTAAATGTAGCAGAATGAGGACTTAAAATAACTTTTTCATTTTTTAATAATGGATTATTTTTTTCAATAGGTTCATTTATAAAAACATCCAATCCTGCTCCAAAAATTAAACCTTCATTTAAAGCTTTATTTAAATCCTCTTCGTTTATTATGCCGCCTCTTGCAGTATTTACTATAATTGAATTCTTTTTCATACTTTTTAAAACTGGGTAATCTATTAAATTTTTTGTTTCTTTTGTCAAAGGCATATGCAAAGAAACAAAATCTGCATTAGAGAGACTATCTTTAACAGAATTCACCTTTTTTCCACCAAAATCACTTATCTTTTTTTCATCTACATAAGGATCGAAGACAGAAACTTTCATTCCAAATGCAAGACATTTAGAAATTAATTTTTTACCTATTCTTCCAAATCCAGCAATTAAAATATTTTTATTTAAAAGTTCAAATGTCTGAATATTTCTAGCATTATTTTTGAAATTACCGTTTCGTACTTCTTTATCATATGTTTTAATTGATTTTGAAATGCTTAAAAACATAGACATAACATGTTCAGCTACAGAAACTGCATTTGCTGTAGCAGTAATTAAAAGAGTTATATTATTTTTTTTGAGAAAATTGGTATCGACGTTATCATATCCAACACCATGACGTGAAACTACTTTTAAATTTGGGCAATGTTTCAGAATTGACTCGTCCAATTTTGAGACCCTAAGAGTGCAAGCATCAAATAAGGGCAATTTTTTTATTAAATTCTCTTTTGAAATATCGGTTATTAACTCAAATTCAAAATTTGGATTTTGCTCTAGAATTTTTAAACCGTCTTTATGAATTTCTTCAATGATCGCTATTTTATACATTAGTTTTTGGCGGTCCCAAGGGGAATCGAACCCCTCTTTGTTGGATGAAAACCAACTGTCCTAACCGATAGACGATGGGACCTCATTTTTGTTTGCTTTATTAACAGAAATATCATCGATAATAAACTCTACATTTGATTCCCCTTTCCATTCATTTAAAGATAATTTTCCTGCGATATTAAATAATTTGTTATTTTTATTAAGTAAATAAGCTCCAATTTCACTATCTAATGAATTAAATGCTATACATTTTATAGTTGAGCCATCTTTCCCTTTAAGGATCGATTTTATATGTTTTTCTTTAATAATTTTATGGTTCACAGATTTTAAGTCTTCAATTATAAACCTAGGCTCTGGGTTGCCGGAACCAAATGGTGCAAGAGCGTCGACCTTATTGTAAAATTCTAAATTTATTGCAGATGGAGCAATAACGCTATCAAGATATAATTTTTTTGCTTCTTTAAAATCCTCATTATTTTTTTTAATTTTTGTATTTACGAATGATTTAAATTTTTCAATATTAGAAGTTTTTATTGAAAACCCTCCAGCCATTTTGTGTCCACCTCCCTTAATTAAAATCTTTTCTTGTGTTGCAGAAATAATAAGAGAGCCAATATCAATACCAGATACAGATCTTGCTGATGCTTTACCGATTTCACCTTCAACAGCAATAATAATTACCAGTTTGTTGAACTTATCTTTTAATTTTGACGCAACTATTCCTATAACACCTTCATGCCAATTTTCCCCAATAATTATAATTGAGGGATCTGATGAATAAATTTTTAATGTATTAAGTATTTTTGTATAAACTTCGTTTTCTAAAATTTGTCTTTGCTTATTAAATATATCTAATTCAGACGCAAGCTTAAATGCATCCTTTGGATCAGAAGAAAGCAGTAGATTCGCTCCATGAGATGATTTGCCAACTCTTCCCCCAGCATTAATTCTTGGACCCAAATGAAAGCCAAGATGATAAACTTTAGGTGAAGTATTTATGTCACATAAATCTAATAATGTTTTCAATCCCAAATTTTTTTTTAATTTTAATATTTTTAAACCTTGTTTTACAATTGCTCTATTTAATCCCACTAAAGGAACAACATCACAAATAGTACCTAAGGATACTAAATCTAAACAATTTATAAGATTTGGTTCATTTATATTTTTTTCAATAAACCAATTATTTGATCTTAGCTCTTTATTAAGAGATACTAAAAAAATAAAAGTTACACCGGCAGCACACAAATAATTTAAATTTGATTTATCGTCTATTCTGTTAGGATTTATAACTGAGTAAGCGTCAGGTAACTTAACTTCAGATTGATGATGGTCTAAAACAATAACATCAATATTTTTTTGACTCGCATATTTTATAGCATCAAATGATAGAGTTCCGCAGTCTACAGTGAAAATTAGTTGTACACCATTATCTATTAGCTTCTTAAAAGCATTTATTGACGGACCATACCCCTCCTTTCTTCTATCGGGAATATAAATTTCATAGGGTATTTTTAAATAAGAAAAAAAATTACCAAGCAATGCAGTTGATGAAGCACCATCAACATCATAATCTCCAAAAATTCCTATTTTTTCTTTATTAGCTATAGTTGTTAATGTTCTTAAAGACGCTTTTTTCATATCAGTCAAAATTTCAGGATTAGGTAAGTAATTTTTGATAAGAGGGTCTAGAAAACTTTTTATATCAGCTCTATTAATATTTCTGATTGAAATTAGTTTAGAGACTATTTCATCTAAAAAAAAATTTTCTTTTATATAGGAGCTTTCCTCCTCATTATATTTTTTAAGTATCCATTTTTTTCCACTTACTGAAAGTATATTCATTTATTATAAATATTCGTTATAATTTTATTAGTTTTTTTTGCTTTATGTAGTGCGAATGTTGTTACTTCAAACTCGTTCCCTAAATCTTTTACTCCCTTGGCTAAATCTCCGTCTGTTACCCCAGTGGCGCAAAACATTACGTCACCTTTTATCATGTCTTTGATTTCATATTTTTTATTGAATTCAGTTATTCCAAGTTTTTTGGCTCTAATTTTTTCCTCAGAATTTAAAACTAATCGACCTTGAATTTGTCCTTGAAAACATGATAGTGCTGCGGCTGCTAAAACACCCTCTGGACCGCCTCCAGTACTATAATAGATATCATTTTTTGGAGTCTCTCCTATCACACTTAAAGCGCCTGCAATATCACCATCTGTTATAAAATTTATATTTGCATTCATTTTTTTTACAATACTAACTATATGATCGTGTCTTGGTCTTTTTAAAATACAAACGTTCAAGTCCGAAATTTTTTTATTTTTTGCATCTGCAAGTAGCTTTAAATTCTTTTCAACACCGTAATCTAAATCTAGTAAATTTGACGGCAAATTAGAACCAATTACTATTTTTTCCATATATGTATCTGGAGCACTTAACAGATCTCCTTTATTAGCTACTGCCAAAACTGAGAAAGCATTCGGTTGATTGTTTGCTGTAAACTTAGTACCTTCTAAAGGATCAACTGCTATATCAAATTTAGGACCATTTAGAGTTCCAAGCTTTTCACCTATATAAAGCATTGGCGCTTCATCCATTTCTCCTTCACCTATAACAACAGTGCCTTCCATATTAATTCTATTTAACTCTCTTCTCATTGGATCAACAGCACCCTTATCGGCAGCTATTTTGTCATTTTTTCCTATATATTTTGAGGCGCCTATCGCAGCTTTTTCTGTTGCTTTAATAAACAATTTTAAAAACTTTGGGTCAAGCGACATTAACTTTCATCAATTCTAATTAATACTGGTTTTTTAAGAATATATTTTTTTTTACTTATTAGTTTTATAATTTTATTAAGAAATTTATCTTTTGAATTGTGAGTAATAATTACAATAGAAGATCTTTTGCTATTTTTACTTGGTGTTTGAATTAATCTTTTAATGGATACATTATTTTTCGAAAAAATATTAGTAATATTCGATAGAACACCTGATCTATCAATTACTTCAAATCTTAAATATGCAGAGAAAAACCTTTCAGTAATATCAAAAAATTTCAAATTTTTCCTTTCTTTGTTTGATATTGAGAAAGGGAATTTAACATTGCCTCTTAAAATAGATGAGATATCCGATACTAATGCAGATGTTGTGGCTGCAGGGCCAGCACCTTCTCCTTGAATAACACTTTGGCCAACTGGTGAACCTTCTATTAATACAGCATTAAGAACACCATCAACACTTGCTACATATGAATTTTTTTTTATTAACGAAGGATGGACTCTTTGATAAATTTTATTATCTATTTTTTCTGCAACCCCTAGTAATTTAATTTTATACCCCAAAATATTAGCGTTATCGATATCAATCTTATTTATCTCCTTTATTCCTTCAACATGAACATTATTATTTAAAAAGGAGTTAAAACACAATGAAGACAAAATTTTTAATTTTGCTGAAACATCATCTCCATTTAAATCTGCTGAAGGATTAGACTCAGCGTATCCTAATCTTTTTGCTTTTTTTAAAACCTCGTCAAAATTTTTATTCATTTTATCCATTGACGATAAAATATAGTTAGAAGTTCCATTAAAAATTCCAAAAACCTTATTGATCTTATTTGCTATTAGTCCTTCTTTCAGAGATCTTATTATAGGGACACCCCCACACACAGATGCTTCAAATTCTAAATTTACTTTATTTTTTTCAGCTATTAATGATAGCTCATCTCCATATTTAGCAATCAATGCTTTATTAGCAGTAATAACGTGCTTTTTGTTTCTTAATGCACTAAAGACTAGTTTTTTTGCGGGACCTTCCGCGCCACCAATTAGCTCAATAATTAAATCTACATCCTTTTTTTTGGTTGCGTCTAAGTAATTATTTAACCATTTTTTTTTATTAATTTTTAATCCTCTTTTTTTTCCTCTATTTCTTGCAGATATGTAGGAAATATTTGGAATACAATTATTTTTTTTTGACAAAATATCTTTATTTTTAATCAGGTATTTGAATAAATAACTGCCTATATTTCCTAAACCAATTATAGCAATATTTAATTTTTTCATAATTTATTGTCTTATTGTTATATCAGGAAAACTCTTTTTCTTACCCTCTTTAATTAAATATTTTGATATTTCCTCAATATCACATTTTTTAACAACCGCACAAACATCATCAACTATTTTTTTTTCTTTATTTGTCTTAATCTTTTCAGTCTGTTTTTGAACAACTTTATTTATAATTTTCTTTTTTGGTATAATCTTATTTGTTTTTTCATTTTTTTTAATTCTAGATTTGATTTGTTTTACTTCGTTTGTAGACAATATTCTTAATTTTTTACGTGTTGATTTTTTTTCATTGATACTTACTTTTTTTGTTTCACTTCTTTCCATATTCAATTCAACTAAGTCTATTTCGGCCTTTTTTTTGTTGCTTAATAGTTTTACTTCTATAGATAAATTCTCTTCAAAATATTGTTTTGCCTCTTTATTGTTTATACATTCATGATCCCCACAAATAAAAATTGTTTTTGGTTTATTAGTGCAAGAAACTGTAATAAGGAAAATTAAAATATAAAAATATTTTATCATTTTAGACCAAGATTTTCGGGAAAATTGTACATTAAATTCATATTTTGAACTGCCTGACCTGAGGCCCCTTTAACTAAATTATCAATAGCAGATAAAATTAAAACCTTATTTTTAACTTTTGTTTCACATATTGATATTTCACAATTATTAGAATTTAGTACATTTCCGGAACCCAAATTCGAATTTAATTTTTTAATTTTAATAAATTTTGTATTTTTATAAAATTTTATTAAAGCAGATCTTAATTTATTAGCAGAGCAATTTTTTGTATATACATATATAGATGACAAAATTCCTCTAAATGTAGGTATAAGATGCGGAGTAAATGTATAATTTACTTTATTTCTCGTATGTTTTAATATTTCTTGATCTATTTCGCATACATGTCTATGAAAATAAATTCCATAAGCAAATGTAGAACTTAATAGATTTTTATGTGTGAATTTCTTTTTTATATTTTTCCCGGCCCCGGAAAATCCAGATTTTGAATCGATTGTTATATATTGGTTTTTAATTAATCTTTTTTTTAATAAAGGTATTAAAGGTATTTGAATAGATGTAGGATAACATCCAGGATTTGCAATTATTCTGTAATTTTTGATATAGTTGCTACTTAATTCAGTTACTGAATAAATAGAGCTATTTATTAAACTGGGCGCCTTATGTTTAATTTTATAATTTTTATAATATGTATTTAAATTAGATAATCTAAAGTCAGCAGATAAATCAATAAATTTTATATTTTTATATTTGTAAAATATTTTCTTTATAATTTTTTGAGCTTCACCGTTTGGAAGAGATAAAAAAACTAAGTCTATTTTACTCCAATTAATTTTTTTAATTGATGAAATAACCGGTAGTTTTTTTTTTTATTCTCTTGTCAAAATAAGATATTTTTTTTCCAAGGTTTTTTGAAGCACATAAATTTAATATTTCTACCTTAGAGTGCTTAGATAATAAATACACTAAATCCAACCCTGTATAACCAGTTGCTCCTATTATGGCTACCTTTATCTTTTTTTTAAATGACATAATGATTTATATCATCCTCCTTACTGAAATAAAATTTAAATGATTATCGTTTAGAGAACTGGAAGCTTCTCCTAGCTTTTCTGTGACCGTATTTTTTTCTTTCAACAACCCTAGAGTCTCTGGTAGTAAGTTTATCCTTCTTTAGATTTTTTTTTAAGCTTTCATCATGTTCTATTAGTGCTTTTGAAATTCCTAGAATTATTGCACCAGCTTGTCCTGAAAGACCTCCTCCTTTTACAGAACATTTTACGTCATAATTAGTAGCTACTTTGGATATTTCTAAAGGTCTATTAACAATTATTTGATGAACTGGTCTTTTAAAATAATCATTCATTTTTAATCCGTTAACATGAATATTTCCAGAACCCTTTTTAACCCAAACTTTGGCTATAGACTTTTTTCTTCTGCCAGTAGCATATTTACTGTCTTTAAAATCTAATTTAATTTTTTTTAGTTTGGGTGTTGTCTGAGTATTTTCCATTATTTAACGACATTTCTCTTATTTAATTTTTCAAATAAAATTGATTTTGGTTTTTGAATTTCATGCGGATGATCTTTTCCACTGTATATTTTTAACTTTGTTAGTTGCTTCTTTGCGAGAGGTCCACCAGGTAACATTCTTTTTACAGCTAATTTTAAAATTTGTTCTGATTTGTTTTTTTCTTTTAAAAGTAGAGGTGTTGTTTCTTTAATACCGCCAGGATAACCAGTGTGTCTATAATATTTTTTATCTTTAAATTTTTTTCCTGAAAATCTTAATTTATCAATATTTGTCACAATAACAAAATCTCCATTGTCAATGTGGGGATTAAAAGAAGATTTATTTTTTCCTCTTAGAACTTTAGATATATACGCTGCAAGCCTACCCACTATTGCGTTCTCAGCATCTATTACATACCAATCTTTTTTAATTTCTTTTTTTTTAACAAAAGGTGTCATATCGTTGGCGATAAATACAAAGAATAACAATTAAAGTCAATTTAATTTATTTTAGAATTATATAAATTTAAAGCACTGAAAATAAGTAATACGCTTGATATTTGATGTGCTGATGCGAGAAGAATATTTAAATTTGATATTAAAGTAAATATTCCAAGGAATATTTGAATTAAAAGTATACTTGATAATATAATCATAGGTTTATACAAATTTTTTTCTCTTTTTTTAAGAATAAAAAAAGCTATAAAAAAAAAATAGAGAACTATGAAGTAAGCTATATTTCTATGATAAAATTGTACTAAAGAATGATCCTCGAAATTTAAAAGATCTTTGAGCGATTTTATAAATACGTCATCAGGGAAATAATTATATCCCATTAATGGCCAAGTTTGATGTAATCTACCGGCATCTAAACCTGATACAAAAGCACCAATAATAATTTGTAAAAAAACTATTAAAATTAAAAAAAAATATGGAAATTCATTTTTTGAAAAACTAAAAAATTTTTTGTTATAAGATCTTGAGATATTTAATAATTGCCAAAATAATATTGAAATAATTATAAATGCTATACTTAAATGCAAAGAAAGTCTGTAATGGCTAACTGTAGTATTATTTACTAAACCACTTTTGACCATATACCACCCAACTACTCCTTGAATTAAAATTAAAAATAACACGATATAGCATGGTTTTAAATTTTTTTTATTGATTGTATTTGAAAAATAAAAATAAATTAGTGGTATTAAAAAAAATAAACCTATTAATCTACCTATAATACGATGAGCATACTCCCAGTAAAAAATTATCTTAAATTCATTCATTGTCATATTTAGATTGATTTGTTTATATTGTGGGATTTGCTTATAAAGCTCAAAATAAGTGATCCAAGTCGAGTCCTTTATTGGAGGTAAAATGCCTTTAAATAACTCCCACTCTGTTATAGAAAGACCTGAGTCTGTCAACCTAGTTAAACCGCCAACTATAATAATGATAAAGACTAATATAAGAGAAATTAATAGCCAACCAGCAAATAAATATTGATTTTTATTTTCGTATAAAATCATTAATTTTAATATATATATAAATATAAATTATTTAATGATTTAAATGTCGCTATGATAAATAAAAATATACTGCAATTAAGAAAAAAATTAGACAAACTTGATAATAAATTTTTAGAATTAATAAAAAAAAGAACTTACCTTGTTAATAAAGTTTTACAAAATAAGAGGTATAAAAAAGATATAATTGATAAGAAAAGAGTCAAAAAAATCTTATTAAATATAAATAAAAAATCTAAAATTAAAAAAATTGATCCAATTATCACTAATAGAATTTGGAGATCTATGATTAAAGCATATATTGATTTTGAGTTTCGTAATTTTAAAAAAAAATAACTATTTGCTATGAGGTGGAAGTTTTTTTTCAATAAAAACTTCATGTTTGCGTGTGTTTGGATTATATTTCTTCAGTTTTAGCTTATTTTTAGTTTTCTCGCCTTTTGTAGGCTTTTTAGCATAATAAATAAACTTACTATCAGGATTTTTTTCAGGAACTAATCTGACTTTAATATGTGTTTTTTTTGCCATGTTTGTTTTTTAACTTTTTAATTTTTTCCAAAATTGACTTACCTTTTTCTTTTAAGTTCTTTTTATAATAAACTTCTTTTAAACTAAATGATTTACTATCGTCAAGTTTATTTATCTTTGTATTTAAAACATTTTTAACACCATCTATTGTCAATCCTTCATCTTTTAATAAGTGTTTGATAAATTTTATTAATTGAACTTGTTTCTCTGAATAATATCTTCTTTTGTTTATAATTATAGGTTTTATTTGCTTAAATTCTTTTTCCCAATATCTTAAAATATGATTAGAGGGTTTTTTTGTTTTTTGGTTTAAAAGTTTGAGAAAAATTGAAAGTTTTGAGATAGATATAAGCTTAGACACTTTTATAAATTTACATTTTTTATCAATTTTTTTGATACTTTAAAACTAATTGATTTTCTGGGTTTTATTTTAAAATTTTCGCCGGTTTTTGGGTTTCGTCCAATTCTTTCATTTTTACGTATAATTTTAAAACTTCCAATATTTTTTAAAGAAAGATTATTTTTTTTTAAATTTTGACCTAATGCATCAATTAAATCATTTACAATTTTTTTTGAGAGCATTACTGAAAATCCTATTTCTTCATTAATTTTATTGGCAATATCAATTTTTTTGAGAGTATTATTGGTCATTTTTAAGATGTCTTAAATTATTTTTAATTTGGCTCATAAGATTACCTTTTACAATTTTATAACATAGATCTATTGAATGATAGAATCCTAATGCATCTGTACCGCCATGACTTTTAACCACTGGGCCATTCAAACCAAGAAAAATTGCGCCATTATATTTTCTAGGATCAAGTTTTTTATTAAATTTTTTTAACGAGAAATAAGAGAAAATTAGTGATATTTTTGTTATAACATTTTTAGTTAATGATTTTTTTAAATTTTTTGTAATAAATTTTGCAGTACCTTCAGCAGTCTTTAAGGCGATATTACCAGTGAATCCATCAGTAACAATAACATTTGAGTTGCCATCCATGATCTTATCCCCTTCTATATAGCCTTTATAAATAAAATTATTATCATTGCTCAAATCACTTAAACTCTTATGAGCTTTTTTTAATAAATCAGTACCCTTAATTTCTTCTGAACCAACGTTTAACAAAGACACATAAGGTTGGTCATTTGGAAAAATTGATTTGTAAAGTGCTGATCCGAGCTCAGCAAAATCAATCAGATTTTCATCACTACAATCAATATTAGCTCCTAAATCTAAAACCACATTCATTCCTTTTTCGTTTGGCCAAAGTCCAGCCAATGCAGGTTTGCTAACTTGGTTAATCATTTTTAAAATCATTCTAGAAATAACTAAAAGAACTCCAGTATTACCAGCTGATAAACTTATATCTGCTTCTCCTTCAGTTTGAGCTTTTATGCAATTCCACATACTTGTGTTCTTAGAATTTTTAATTGCTGTCAAAGGTGTCTCATCATCTGAAACTGTAGAGTCAGTGTGAACAATCGAAATTAATTCTGAGGAAATTTTAAATTTAGCTAAACTTTCTTTTATACTTACTCGGTCTCCAAAAAGAGATATTTTAAAATCTTTGTTTTGTTTATATTTACTTAGAAAATATTTAACTCCTTCTATTGTTTTATTAGGAGAGTTTTCACCACCCATTGCATCAATTGCAATAGTAATTTTTTTTGTCATTTAAGTTATTAAATATCTAAAATTTTTTTTCCGTTATAATAACCGGATTTTAAATCTATATGGTGAGAAAGTTTGTACTCACCGCTTTTTTTATCTTCAATTATGTTTACAGAAGAAAGTTTATGATGAGATCTTCTCATTCTTTTTTTTGAAACAGACGTTTTTCTTTTAGGTACAGCCATAATTATTTAAAGTTTATTGCATCTCTTATCATATTATTAAGAGATAATTCAAAACAAAAATCGTAAAATCTCTTAAAATATCTTTCAAAATGTCTGTATTTATCAGTTTTTCTATCGATTAATTCTTTAAAGTACTTTTGAATTAATTTTTCATTTACCTCAAAGGTTTTAGAGTTTGATATTTCTATTTTTAACAATATATCATAAAGAATCTTATTTAGCTCTTTCATTTTTTTATTTACACTGACATCTCCAAACCCTAATTCTCGTAAATTATTTTCAATATTATGAAACAAAGTATCATAGGTTTTTTGATCAAATTTAGTCTTTTTTTTTTTAAAAATGATCATCATTATAGAAAAATGCATAAACATGAGGTAAATCCTAGTTTCAAAAGTATCAGGTAAAGAAATTTTTTCATAAAAAAAAATATTTCTAGATAAACTTAACAATGTGTTGTACAGATCAGTATTATGATTATTAACTTTAAACATTATAATTATTTATTTTTTATTTTATTTTCTATTATATTATTTAGTTGCCAATTAAAAGAACCTAGTAAAAATCATGGAATTTTATTCTTAAAAAATAGGTCTGATAAACTAATAATTAGCAAAACTAACAAAAATGATGCAATAAAGATTATCGGTTATCCCCATTCAAAATCAATTACTAATGAAGATCAATGGTTTTATTTTGAGAGAGTACTAACAAAAGGTGAATTTTTGAAATTGGGGAAAAACGTTTTAAAGGAAAATAATATTCTTATACTAAAATTTGATAAATATGGCCTATTAAAAGAAAAGCGTTTTTTAAACAAAAACAACAATGAAGATATAAAATTTTCTGAAAAGATTACTCAAAATGAAATTACTCAAAAAAGCTTCGTTGAGAAATTTTTAAACAGTATTAAAAATAAAATGTATGGTAATCAAAAATAATCAGTGAGCAATAACAGCTAATAATAATAAAGCTACTATGTTAGTTATTTTAATCATAGGGTTGATGGCTGGACCAGCTGTATCTTTATAAGGATCTCCTACTGTATCTCCTGTAACTGCTGACTTATGAGCCTCTGAACCTTTTCCACCAAAATTTCCATCTTCAATATATTTTTTAGCATTGTCCCAAGCACCGCCTCCGGCTGTCATTGAAACAGCTACGAATAAACCTGTTATAATGACACCTAACAACATAGCTCCTAAAGATGATAATGCGGCTTCCATCCCCCCGATTTGTAAAATAACAAAATAAAGTATTATTGGAGAAAGCACAGGCAGTAGCGATGGAATAATCATTTCTTTTATTGCTGCTTTTGTTAATAAATCTACTAAACGTCCATAGTCAGGTTTTCGTTTACCTTTCATAATTCCTGGTATTTTTTTAAATTGTCGTCTTACTTCAATAACAACAGCACCACCAGCTCTTCCAACAGCTTGCATACCCATCGAACCGAATAAATAAGGTAACATACCCCCTATTAATAGACCCGCTACAACAAATGGGTTTGATAAATCAAAAGTAACATTTACCCCAGCAAGAGCTGACTCTTTTACATTAGAAAAATACTTTATATCTTCAGTATAAGCGGCAAAAAGAACTAAAGCCCCTAAACCAGCAGATCCAATTGCATAACCTTTTGTAACAGCTTTTGTTGTGTTACCAACAGCATCTAAAGCGTCTGTCGTTTTTCTTACATTTTTAGGAAGTTTTGACATTTCAGCAATACCCCCAGCGTTATCTGTTACTGGTCCATAAGCATCTAAAGCTACTACCATGCCTGTAAGAGCCAACATTGCAGTAACTGCTATAGCTATACCGTACAAACCAGCTAAACTGTTTGTATATAAAATCCCTGCTACGATAATTAGAGCAGGTATGGCTGTTGCCTCCATAGAAATAGCTAAACCTTGTATAACATTTGTTCCATGACCTGTTGTGGATGATTTTGCTACAGTTTTTACAGGTCTATAGTCTGTACCTGTGTAATATTCTGTTACCCAAATTAGTAATCCTGTTATAATAAAACCGACTAAGCCACAGATATATAAGTCCATACCTGTAAAATTTGATCCTGCATTGTTGGAATAATTATTTGATAAACCAATTAACTTATCAGTAACTGGATACATGATAATTAGAGATGTTACTGCGGTTACTATAAATCCTTTATAAAGAGCTCCCATAATATTTTTATTTTTTCCGAGTTTAACAAACCAAGTGCCAATAATTGAAGTTACGATACAAGCACCACCTATTGCTAAAGGATAAATCATTAGATTATAGTCTTGGGGTGAAAAAATTGATGCAAGAACCATAGTTGCAACAATAGTTACTGCGTAAGTTTCAAATAAATCAGCGGCCATTCCGGCACAATCTCCTACATTGTCTCCAACATTGTCTGCAATCACGGCAGGATTTCTCGGATCATCTTCAGGTATTCCAGCTTCAACTTTTCCAACTAAATCAGCACCAACATCTGCTCCTTTAGTAAATATTCCCCCGCCCAATCTTGCAAAAATGGAAATTAAAGATGCTCCAAAACCAAGCGCTACGAGGGCATTTATAATTTCTCTATTATCGACATTTAGATTAATTAAAATAATATAATAAATAGTGATTGCAAGTAATGCCAACCCAGCAACAAGCAAACCGGTTATTGCGCCAGATTTAAAAGCGATAGTAAGACCAGATTGTAAACTATGTCTTGCAGCTTCAGCTGTTCTCACATTGGCTTTAACAGATATTAGCATTCCAACATAACCTGCAACTCCGGATAAGAAAGCACCAATAAAATAACCTAAACCAACTAAATAATTAAAAAAATAAGTTACAATTGCTAAAACTAAAATCCCAACAATAGCTATAGTTTTATATTGTCTATTCAAGTAAGCTTTAGCACCAATTTGAATTGCAGAAGCTATTTCCTGCATCCTTGAATTTCCCGCACTAGAGGAAATTATTTGTCCAGATAAAAGATAACTATAAGCTACTGCTAAAATTCCAGTAAAGGAAATTAAATAAAGAAGTTCTAAATAATTTGTCATATTTTATGGGATAAATGCCAAATATGGATTAAAAACGCAAGCTAATTAATTTGTTTTTAAACATTTTTATTGTTCTTTTCGTATAGCTTTTGATATTTTGTCTAAAATAGCGTTTAAATAACCAATTTGAACTTTTTCTAAAAAATATTCAGACGCAAGTAAATACTCACTAATTATAACTTTTTTAGGATTGTTATGCTTAAATAGTAACTCAAATACTGCCGCAAAAAGTATTATTTTTAGCAGTTTGTCAGTTTTTTTTAAATCAATATCGCTTGATAAATGTATATTAATAGTTTCCTCGATTAGTTCTGACCTTTCTAAAGTACCTGAAACAACATCCTTAATAAATTTTTTATATTGGTTTTTTGGGTATTCAATTACTGAAGCAGGATTCATTAAAGAGTTATAAATTTTTTGAATTATTTTAATTCTTGGCGATGGATTTTTAAATTTTTTTTGGTCCATTATTCAAAATGGACAAAACTGCCAAGGCAGCTTCTGATCCTTTATTTGGTTTTTTAGATCTTATTAGGCTACATCTTTCTAATGCCTGTTTTTTGTTTAATGCTGTTATTATTCCATTTCCAATAGGTTTTTTAAAATCTATTGAAAGCTTCATTATTGAGTCAAAAGTAGATCTACATATAAAATCGAAATGAGGTGTTTTGCCCTTAATTACACAGCCAATTGCAATAAAAGCGTCAAACATTTTAATATTTTTTTTAATGATTATTGGTATCTCAAATACTCCTGGAACTGAAACTATAAATATTTGTATTCTTTTTTTTTTGAGAATTGCTTTAGCTTTTGAAACAAGTTTTTTTGTTATTTCATCGTAATAATTAGCATTTACAATTAATATTTTTCTCATTTTATTATAATCTGCTTTGTAATTTTCAAACCAAAACCCTCTAAACCTATTATCTTTTTTTTTACACGCGAAAGTAATATCATTTTTTTAACATTTAAGTCTTTAATGATTTGAGCGCCAATCCCATAATATCTTAAGGTCATATCTGTTTCGCTTTTCTTTTTTTTATTCATTTCATTATTTATAATTACTAGCACAAAATTTTTAAATTTAGACAAAATTCTTAGATTTTTCTTTATTTCTTTATTTTTTAATAAATTTAATCTATTAATTTTTTTTGACAATACTCTTACTGGTATAGATATGTTGCCTTTAAATAATCCGCTGGAAAAAACAAAACTTTCATCATTATTAAGCATGTTTTTATAAATACTTAAAAAATATTTTGATCTATTTTTTAAATTTATTTTTTTTGAATATATTTTATAGATTAATTTTTCATTCTTTAATCTATATGAAATAAGATCTGCTATAGAGGCTATTTTAATCTTATGTTTTTTTGAAAATTTAACTAAATCATCAAGTCTTGCCATCCTTCCATCTTCATTCATTACCTCACAAATAACTGAACTAGGATTTAACTTTGCAAGTTTAGAAATATCTATTGATGCTTCTGTGTGTCCGGCTCTCTCAAGAACTCCACCATTTCTACCTACCAATGGAAACACATGCCCTGGTGACACAATATCAGTTTTTTTTGATTTAGGGTTTATTGCTACTTTTATTGTTTTAGCTCTGTCAAATGCTGAGATACCAGTTGTTATACCTTTTTTTGCCTCGATAGAAACTGCAAAAGCAGTCTGCAATCGTGATTTGTTAATTTGAGACATTAAAGGTAGCTTTAATTTATCTATTTGTTGTTTGGTAAGTGCTAAACAAACTAGACCACGGCCATGTTTAGCCATAAAGTTTATAACTTTAGAAGTACACTTTGAACCTGGTGCCACTAGATCACCTTCGTTTTCTCTATTTTTATCATCAACTAAAATGAACATTTTACCCTTTTTGGCGTCAGTAATAATTGATTGAATATTTGAGAATATTTTTTCCGACATATTATATTAATGAGTATATTTATATATATATTTTCCAAAAATATCTAACTCGACGTTTACGAAGTCCCTAACTTTAAGACTTTTCAAATTTGTTAATTTTAGAGTGTGGGGAATAATATTTAAAGTAAAAATTTTCTTATTAATTTTTGAAATTGTTAAAGAAACCCCGTTAATTGCTATAGAAGCTTTTTCCTCTAAATATTTTGAAAATTGTTTATCTTTAATTTCTATTTTCATTAACCATGATTTATCAATCAAATTTATTGATTTTATTTTAGCAGTAGTGTCAACATGTCCTTGGATAAAATGACCAGAAATTTTTTGACCATATATAATTGATTTTTCAAGATTAATAATTTGACCAGATTTCAAATTTCTAAAGTTAGTTCTTGAAATAGTTTCACTTGATACATAAAAAAAAATTATATCCTTTTCAATTTTAGCTAAAGTCAAACAGACGCCATTACAACATATTGAAGACCCTAGATCTTTAGGTTTAAATTTAATATTTGACTTAATTCCAATCAATTTACTATTCTTAAAACTTTTTATACTTTTGATTATTCCAGTATTAAAAATTATTCCATTAAACATTATTTTACCTTTATTTTAAATAAATCCTCATCTTCAAGATTTACTTGAACTTTTTTATTTAATTTAAGTTTTTTGATAAAATCAATTTTTATATTGTTATATCCTTTTTTTTTTAAAAATACATTTGATCTAAATAAATAAAGAGTATCTAATAATTTAAATTTAAATAATCTGTCCAGAAAAACTAAACCTGATTCAATTAACACTCTTCCGTAGCCCAATTGAAATATCTTTTTAAAAAATTTGATAAAATCTTCATTACTTTCTAAATCTTTTAATTTAATAATCTTAATTTTTTTTTTTTTAAAAAATAATATCTTTTTTTTATCGTTGCTAGATGTAAAAATATAGGTTTTTCTTTTATTTGTTAAATTAAATAATTTTAGTTTAGTTTTTAATTTTAAATTCCTATCAATAATTATCAAATCTGGTTTGAAGTTATTGAGTCCATTAATTCTACAGTTCAATAAAGAGTTATCTTTATTTATAGTTTTTGAAGTAGAAACTAAACAATCATATTTAGACCTTAGTAAATGAGCAATTTTTTTTGATCTATAATTTGTAATCCACTTAGATTTCTTATTTATTGTTAAAAAATCTTTCGATATTGCTAGTTTTGCATCAATTAAGGGAAATTTTTTTTTTTTATTCAAAAAATAACTTTGGTAAAAATCTTTATTTTTAAAAGAAATTTTTTTAATTTTATTGGCTTTTCTCAATACCTTTTTGGCTTTTTTATTCGTTCTTTCATCAGGATCCTCAAATGAATAGAAAACATTTTTAATTTTTTTCTTTTTAATTATATTTGTGCAAGGTGGGGTATGGCCAAAATGTGTGCATGGTTCTAATGTTACATACATATCAGAATTTTTAAAATCCAAATTTTTACTCAATGCAATATATTCAGCATGCGGCCTGCCATTCAAAGAAGTTACTGCAGAACTAATAACAGAATTATTTTTAACTATAATGCAGCCAACTGATGGATTTTTGTTAGTTTTCCCTAAATTTTTTTCAGCTAGATTAAAAGCAAGGTTAGAAAAGAATTTATGATTTTTTTTCATCTAAATTGCCCACAAATTCTTCAAAATCTTTCGCTTCCTTAAAATTTTTATAGACTGAGGCAAAACGAACATAAGCAACTTTATCTAGTGATGAAAGACCTTCCATTATAAACTTTCCAATCGTAGGTGTTGGTATTTCACTTTCACCAAGCCCCTCAAGATTTCTTACAATTTTAGAAATAAATTTTTCAATGGTTTCAGAGTCTATAGGTCTTTTTCTAGTAGCAATTCTAATAGATTTTGAAATTTTGTCTCTATCGAATGGTTCCCTTTTACCGTTACCTTTTATAACTGTAAGTTCTTGAAATTGAACTCTTTCAAATGTTGTAAACCTTTCTTTTCTCTCACAACCACATAATCTTCTTCTTCGGATAGCTGTGCCATCTTCTGTGGGTCGTGAGTCTACAACTGAAGTATCTTTTTCTCTACAAAATGGACAAAGCATAAATATATTAACTTCTGTATATAGGAAAAGATGAACAAAGTTCAATTATTTCTTTTTGAACTTCCATTTCTACTTTTAAATTATTATCTTTATTTTTGCTAAGACCATCTATTACTTTAAAAATCAAATCACCAATTAATTTAAACTCACTAACTCCAAAACCACGTGTTGTACATGCTGGTGTACCCAATCTGATTCCCGACGTTATCATCGGGCTTTCGCTATCAAAAGGTATTCCATTCTTATTGCAAGTAATATTAGCTCTACCCAAAGATGCTTGCGCGTCTTTGCCTGTGACACCAAAAGATCTTAAATCTATTAGCATTAAATGAGTATCGGTTCCTCCAGAAAAAATTTTAAAACCCTTTTCTGTCAATCTTTCTGAAAGAACTTTAGCGTTATTTATAACATTCTTTGTATATTCTTTAAAATCATCTGATAGCGCTTCTTTAAAACAAACTGCTTTTGCAGCTATAACATGCATTAACGGTCCACCTTGCAAACCAGGAAATATTGCGCTGTTAAATTTTTTGATTAAGTCTTCTCTATTCGTTAAGATAATACCTCCTCGTGGTCCACGTAAAACTTTATGAGTTGTAGATGTTACAGCGTCAGCATATTTAGTTGGATTTGGATAAGCTTTACCAGCAACTAAACCAGAAAAATGTGCCATATCTACAAGAAAATATGCACCTACTTTATCGCAAATTTCTCTGAATTTTTTAAAATCAATTACTCTTGAATAAGCGCTTCCGCCTGCTATTATTAGTTTAGGTTTATTTTCTAAAGCAAGTTTTTCAACATTTTCATAATCAATTAGACCAGTGTTTTTATCAACTTCATAATGAAGAGCATTAAACCATTTTCCTGACTGAGCTGGTTTTGCTCCATGAGTTAAATGTCCGCCAGAGTTTAAACTCATGGCTAATGTGGTATCTCCTGGTTTAAGTAGTGCTAGATATACTGCACCGTTTGCTTGAGCACCTGAATGAGGTTGAACGTTTGCAAAATTACAATCGAATAACTTTTTTGCTCTTTCAATTGCTAAATTTTCTGAAATATCAACATGCTCACATCCACCATAATATCTTTTACCTGGATAACCCTCAGCATACTTATTTGTTAAAACTGATCCTTGTGCTTCAAGAACAGCTTTTGAAACTATATTCTCAGATGCAATAAGCTCAATATGATTTTGTTGTCTTGAGAATTCCTCTTTAATTGAATTATATAATTCTTTATCAGCTTCTTTTAATTCATGTGTAAAGAAACTATTTAAATATTTATTAAATTTTACAGCTATCGACATATTTATATTTTTCTTACCCTTCTTAAATGTCTTCCACCTTCAAATTTAGTCTTTAAAAAAATCTCGACTAATTTCAAAGATAGCTTTTTTTTTGTTAATCTTGATCCTAAAGCAATTATATTAGCATTATTATGTTGTCTAGACAATCTTGTAGACTTTAAATTGTAGCAAACTGCCGCTCTAGTTCTTTTGATTTTATTGGCACTTATAGCCATGCCTGTTCCTGAGCCACAAACCAATATACCTACATCATTTTTTTTCAATTTGATTCTATTTGCTAGTTTCTTTGCATAATCAGGGTAGTCAACTGATAAATCATTGTAAGGCCCTAAATCAAAAATTTGAACATTTTTATTGATTAAATGATTTTTGATATCTTCTTTTAAATTAAATCCTGCATGATCTGAGGCAATACATACAGTTTTAAATATTCTATTTAATTTTATATTGCTCATAATTACTAATTAAATTACACTAATCATTATTATATTAATATATTTGTCGCATTACATTATAAAAATCAGGACTTTAAATGAAAATCACCGGTTCTTATCCAAAAACTAGGCTTAGAAGATTAAGAAAAACCACATGGATGAGAGCACTTGTAGCAGAAAACAATATTTCTCATAATGATTTAATTTTGCCAATATTTGTGAGAGATGGAAGAAATAAAATAGAAACGATTAAATCAATGCCTGGAATAAAAAGGTATACGGTTGACAAACTACCAAAAATTTTAAAAGAAGTTAAAAAATACAAGATCCCTATGGTCGCGTTATTTCCTTATACACCTAATGGAAAAAAAGATAACTTGGGCTCTGAAGCTTTGAATCCTAATAATTTAATTTGCAAAAGTATTAAATTAATAAAAAAAAAATTTCCTGAAATTGGAGTAATGTGTGATGTAGCTTTAGACCCTTATACTTCACATGGACATGATGGTATTATGATTAGAGGTAAAATTGAAAATGATAAGACTAACGAGATTCTTGTAAAGCAGGCCTTGCTTCAAGCTAGAATGGGATGTGATGTAATTGCACCATCTGACATGATGGATGGCAGAGTGGGAGCTATAAGAAAGGCACTGGACAGGGAAAAGTTTTTTGATGTAAGTATTTTATCATATGCGGTCAAGTATGCTTCAAATTATTATGGACCTTTCAGAGATGCTGTCGGAAGTTTGTCAAAATTAAAACAAGATAAAAAAACCTATCAAATGGATTACAGAAATCAACTAGAAGCATATAGAGAAGTTGGATTGGACATTAAAGAAGGTGCAGATATGGTGATGGTTAAACCTGGTATGTTTTATTTGGATATTATTAATAATATTAAAAAAAATTTTAAAATCCCAGTGATTGTCTATCAGGTGTCAGGAGAGTACATTTTAATTAAAAATGCAATAGATAAAAAATTATTAAATGAAAACTCAATTATTGAAAGCATTATATCTTTTAAAAGAGCAGGCGCTAGCGCGATTATAACTTATTTTGCTATAGAAATTGCAAAGAAAATAAAAAAAATTAATTGAAATAATTCTCTAATAAAACTCTTGATTTCGGAAAAACTAAATTATTTGGAATAAAAAATTTATTTTGTACAATATTTCTTGTAAAGTACAGTGATTTTTTTACCAACTCATTTGATATTTCCATCGGCAAATTTCCATTTATTAAATATTCTGGCACTTCATATGTAAAGGTATCTATTTTTATTTTTTTTATTTCTTGTTCTGTTAAATTGCTTTTAAATTTTTCAAGATTTGGATCATAACCTAAATCTCTAACAAGATTTAACTCAAAAAAAATATAAAGATAAACCCAATTTTCTAAGTGAATAGAATTAATAAATTTTTCATATGCATTATATATATTTTTATTAGGTTGAGACTCAGGTAATAAAACATTAAGTATTGAGCATAATGATATTAATGCTGAAATTCTTTTTTTATCATTAAAATATAAAGGTGAGATTGGTTTTACTAGTTCTGTTTTAAAATAACCTATTTTATTTTCATTTTTAGAGTTATTTATAATGAATAATTTATTTGATAATTGTAAGTAATTTCTAATTTTTCTAGAATTACCTCCATATACCACCCCAGAGACTTTACCTCTAGTTTGAGAAAATACATTAATTATATTAGCATTTTCTCTAAATTTATTTTTTGATAATAGGTAACATTCATCTTCCCAAATCATATATTTAATATCTTAATCAATTTTGCGGCTGCATTCTGTTGAGCATTTTTTTTGGAAGAACCGGTGCCTGAAGTTCTTTTTGAATTTGGAATTTCAACCTCTGTTTTAAATAAAGGTTTATGTTGAGGACCTGTTTTTTTTGAAAAAGAATATTTAGGTAACTTCTTAAATTTTTTAAGTGTATATTCCTGTAATTTAGTTTTAGGGTCTATTAATGTAACAACGGACTTGTCTATGTAAGATTCCCAAAAACTTAAAATGAACTTTTCTGACATTTTAATTCCACCATCAAGATAAATTGCACCAATTATTGCTTCCAAACAATCACTAACTATTTTATCAACAGATCTCTCTAAATTTTTATGTGATGGACCTAAATATAGATATTTTTTTAAATTAAGCTTTTTAGCTATATTAATGCAGGTTTTTTTATTTACTAAATTAGCAAATTTTTTATCAATAATCCCCTCTTGTTCTTTTGGGTATTTCTCTAATAAGGTTTTTGAAATAATTAAGCCTAAAACTCTATCACCGAGAAACTCTAATTTTTCATTGTTATTAGTGTTATTGAAACTTTTATGTGTGACAGCTTTTAATAATAAATCTTTATTTTTAAAACTGTAATTAATAACACTTTCTAGCTCTTTAGTTGGTTTTGTCATTTAAGTTTTTGAAATGTTCTGTCTAGTCTAAAAGTATTTGGCCAATTCCAAAATTTAAATAAACTTCCTTTTTTAGTATCGTTTGAAAAAAAAATTATTTTTGCCTTGCCAACTAAATTTAATTTTTTAATATAACCTATTTCATTTAAAAACCTGCTGTCTTTTGAGCAGTCACGATTATCACCCATTAAAAAATAATGATCTAAGGGCACCTTGTATTTAGGTGTATTTTGAAGTGTACCGTCTCTATTATAAGATGCCAGATGTTGTACTCCATTGGGCAATGTTTCGATGAAAGTTTTTGTATTTAAATTATAATCTCCGCATCTAATTTGAAAAGGTTTATCCACGAGCTTCCTATCGATTTGTTTGCCGTTAATTAATAATTTCCCTTTAACAAATTGAATCTCATCACCCGGCAATCCAATTAATCTTTTTATATAATCGGTTCGATTATCTATTGGAGTTTTAAAAACGACTAGGTCACCTTGCTTAGGATTTTTTGAAAAAAAACGATTATTTGAAAAATTTGGACTAAACGGAAATGAATGTTTACTATACCCATAGCTATATTTGGAAACAAATATTCTATCTCCAACAAGAAGAGTTGGTTCCATGGATGACGAAGGAATATAAAAAGGTTGTATAATCAAAGATCTTATTAGTACAGCAATTATTAATGCACCAATTAATGTTTTCAGATTATCAAAAATAATTTTAGTAATTCTTTTTGTTTTCATAAAGTTATTGTAACGAATGCTACAGCGTATTTATCTTCGTCTGTTAAAGATAAAGAAATCCTAATTTTTTTATTTTTAAATTTTTTTTTAACTGTTTTTTTGGTTTTATTAAAAAGTTTAATGTATGGTTTACCGTTTTTTTGATTTAAAATAACAATTTCTTTAAAGTTAATACCTTTTGCAATTCCCGTGCCTAAAGCTTTTGAAAAAGCTTCTTTAGCCGCAAATCTTTTGGCAAAACAACTTGATATATTTTTCATTTTCTTACATTTTGAGATTTCATCTTTATTAAACAATCTTGTTAGTAAGGACTTTTTATTAATAGTTTTTTTTATCCTACTAATCTTAACAATATCAGTCCCAATACCATGTATTTTCATTATTTAATAATTCTTTTGAATTTTTTAATAGTTTCATCAAGACCTAAAAAAATTGACTCACCGATTAAAAAATGACCAATATTAAATTCTTCAATTCCCAATATTTTGGACAAAATTTTTGCCGATTTAAAAGTAAGGCCATGTCCAGCATGAACTTCAAGACCTAGTTTATTACCACATTCGACAACTTTTTTTATTTTTGATAATTCTTGTTGATATGATTTTTTTTTATTAATTAAATTACACAGTTTTCCGGTATGGATTTCAACACAATCTGCTTTTAAATCAAAAGATTTTTTTACATCAATTAAATTTGGCTCTATAAATAAACTTACTCTAGAATTATTTTTTTTTAATTTATAAATCATCTCCTTTAAAAAGTTTTTTTTATAATTTAAATTTAACCCTCCCTCAGTTGTAATCTCTTGTCTTTTTTCAGGTACTATACAAACAAATGGAGGGCGACTTTTTAAAGCTATTTTTAACATTTCTTTTGTTGCTGCTATTTCTAGATTTAATGGAATTTTTAGTTTTGATCTGATGTCTTTTAAGTCTTGATCATTAATGTGCCTTCTGTCTTCTCTTAAGTGAATAGTAACTGAGTCAGCTTTATTTTTCTGAACTGCAAGTGCAGCTCTTAATGGACTAGGAAAAAATTCTCCTCTAGCATTTCTTACTGTTGCTACATGATCGATATTTACACCAAGTCTTATTTTATTCATTAAAGATCTCTGCTTCCTGGTTTGATAGCTTTAATTGATAATAAGTTTTCAGGCAGATTTTTTTTAGTGTATGTTGGTATATTTAATCTTACCTGAGAGATTATTTTTTCTTTAATCAATGAGTTGTCATTGGATCTATCAATTATACAAGCATACCCAGCTACAAAAGCTTGACTTTCTAAAACAAGTTTTGAACATTCTAAACTTGATTTTCCTGTGGTAATAACATCTTCAATAATTAAGACTTTTTGATTTTTTTTAATTGTAAAACCTCTTCTAAGTAGAAACTTTCCATCAACTCTCTCAGAAAAAATTGTTTCTTTTTTAAGTAATCTGCCAATTTCATAACCAATTAGCACTCCGCCCATCGCTGGTGATAAAATTAAATCAAATTCTTTAAAGTTGTCTTTTATTTTTTCAGTTAATGAGACACAAATTTTACTCGCTTTGTCAGGTTTACTCATAAGTTGTGCGCATTGAATGTATTGTGGACTATGTAATCCTGATGACAATATAAAATGACCTTCTAATAGAGCGTTAGTTTCTCTTAAAATTTTCAAAGATTCTTCTAATGAAAGCATTTTTTTTGTTTTTATGTCGAATAATTTTAAATCTTAAATTACTTTGCTTTATTTGACTTATCAAGTTTGTGAAGTTTTTTAAATCTTTAATTTGTAAATCAAATGAAAACTTCAAATATTCTTTTTCCCTTTTTAGCATCTCTATATTTACTATATTTCCTTTATTAAGCCCGATTAAAGAACTAATGTGACCCAAAGCTCCAGGTTTATGAGGTAAATCAACCTCAATAGTACTAGAATAGTTTTTATCAGTTGGGTTCAAATTTTCTGTGCTTTTATCTTGCCAGTATCTTCTTATTGCAGATCGAGCTTTACCTGTGACAGAAGAGGATAACCAATGCATTGAAGGTGATGCATTTTTTGAAGTTTCAATATAAACTAAATCACCGTTTTTTAAAATACTTTGTAGTGTTGCATGGCTTCCATTTATTGTGCAGCCAACTGCATTATTTCCGATTTTTGTATGCACGGCATAAGCAAAATCAATAGGTGTTGCATTTTTAGGTAGTTTTATAACTGATCCTTTTGGAGTGAAACAAAATACATTTTCTTGAAACATTTGTAGTTTAGTAAATTCATAATAATGTTGTGGGCTTGTACCAGCTTCAATTATTTCAACTAGATCTCGCAACCAATCATATTCTTTCCAAGAAAGTTCTGAAAATTTTTCAGACGATTTGTACTTCCAATGAGAGGCGATTCCTCTTTGAGCAAATTCATTCATCTCATTGGTCCTAATTTGTATTTCAATTCTGTTTTTTCTTGGACCAATTACTGCGGTATGAATTGATTTATAGTTATTAATTTTTGGCGTTGAAATATAATCCTTAAATTTCCCTGGTATTGTGGCAAATTTAGTATGAAAGACTCCTAACGTTTTATAACAATCCTCTACACTCTTGACTATAACCCTGAAGCCTATGATATCTGTTAGTTGCTCTAGAGAAATTTTTTTATTTTGAATTTTCCTCCAAATTGAAAATGGAGTTTTTTCTCTTCCTGTAATTGTAGCTGTAATACCATTTTTTTTAAGAAGCTCAACCAACTCTAAAGAAATCGATTTAAATGTATCCTCTCTATTGTTTTTAATAAAATTTAATCTTTCTAATATTAAATCTCTTGCCTCTTTATTTAAAACTGAAAATGAAAGATCCTCTAACTCGTCTCTGATTCTATTCATTCCCATTCTATCAGCTAAAGGCGCATATATTTCCATAGTCTCTTTAGCTTTTCGAATAATTTTTTCCTTATTTTTTACATATTGAATTGTTCTCATGTTATGTAATCTATCAGCGAGTTTTACTAATAAAACTCGAATATCTTTGGATGTAGCTAAAATTAATTTTCTAAAATTTTCAGCTTTAGAGTCAGGTGATGCTTTATCTTCTAAAGCTGATATCTTGGTAACTCCTTCAACTAAATTTGCGACTTCTTCGCCAAATTCTTTTTTCACTTTTTCATAAGTAACGTTAGTATCTTCTATTGTGTCATGTAATAAACCCGTTGTAATTGTTGCACTATCTAATTTGAGTTCAGTGAGAATCTTTGCAACAGCAACAGGATGTATAATATAGGGTACTCCTTCATCTCTTTTTTGATTTTGGTGAGCTTCTACAGCGAAACTGTAAGCTTTATTCAGTGACTCGGAATTCAAAAATTTATTGTATGATTTAATTTGATCAATTAATTCATTATTATTAATCATATTAAATATTAACACTTTTCTGTAATCTTGTAATCTCAATCCTAGATTTTTGACTTAAATTATTAATTAAAAATTGGGCATTTTTCTTCAAAATTGGATGTGACCATTTTGGATCAATTTCTAAAATTGGATATAAAACAAAATTCCTTAAATGTGCTCTTGGATGCGGTAAAATAAGATCTTTTGAGTCTCTTATAAGGCCATTAAAATCAATTATATCGATATCAATTACCCTTGGATCATTTTTCTTTTTTTTAATTTTACCAATTTTTTTTTGGATTAAATTTATTTCTTTATTTAATTTTAAAAGATTAAAGTTTTCATTAATTGTAACTCCGACATTAAGAAACTTTGGTAGTTTCTGATTTGGATAAGAAGGAGTTTCATAGAATTTAGAAATTTTTTTAATTTTAAGATTTGCCTCAATAAGCAACTGAATAGAAATTGAAATATTATCAAACCTGGAACCATGAATAGAATTCAGATTTGATCCAATATTAAGGTGTATCATTTATTATTTCTACTTAACAATCTTGCTTTTTCTCTATTCCAGTCTCTTTTTTTCTTTACTTGTCTTTTATCATAAAGTTTTTTTCCCTTTGCAACAGCAATTTCAATTTTAACTTTTCCTTTTAAAAAATACATCTTTGTAGGAATAATAGTTAAACCTTCCTGATTTATTCTTCCTATTAACTTATTTATTTCACGCCTTTTTAAAAGAAGCTTTCTTTCCCCTTTAGGATTATGGTTGTTATAAGATGATTGTCGGTAAAGCGGAATATGAGAATTAATTAAAAACAATTCGCCATTATTATCTATAGCGTATGAGTCTGCAATGCTTCCTTTTCCCTCTCTCAGAGATTTAACTTCTGATCCTTTTAAGGAAATACCTGCCTCTAAAGTTTCTAAAAAAAAATAATTGAAACTAGCTTTTCTATTTAAACAAATTATCTTTCTTCCGAGCAGTATATTTTGTTTCATTAAAGCAATTTAGCTAACTTAAGTGCTTCAGAAACTTTTTTTTTTGTTTCTTCTCTAATTTCGACAAGTGGTAATCTAACAGATGGATTGCACATGCCAAGCAACGATGCAGCATATTTCACTGGTGATGGATTGCTTTCAATAAATAAAGCTGAATGCAAGGGTTGTAAAAGTTTATCCAATGACTCAGCTTCTACTTTTTTTTGCTCACAAGCTTTTTGAAAATCAGAAGAAATTTTTGCAGCTATATTTGCTGTAACTCCGATAGCTCCTACTCCGCCTCTTTTATTAAACTCTAGAGCATTATCATCATTTCCAGTAAGCTGAATAAAATCTTTTCCCATTGCTTTTAATTGCTGATCTACTCTATTTAAGTCACCA
>MDTC01011430.1_pt1 | contig 28095 bp, 22 predicted proteins | sample 811181 | NCBI WGS metagenome assembly MDTC01 (sample SAMN05326644, study PRJNA326480) | marine metagenome | isolation source: seawater | place: Pacific Ocean: North | collected 2011 | reverse complement strand
TAGAGTTTTGTAAACAATTTTCAAAACAGATCAAGATTATTCCATCATATAATAAGCTCCTAGAACAATATAATTCAAAGGAAATACTAGAGAACTTAGGCTTAAATAGTTACCTAGGAAGAGACTTTCATACATTTACAAGTAATACACATGATTATAAAGAGGCATATTTAGAAAAGAATATTCTAATTACGGGTGCCGGTGGATCAATAGGCTCTCAGTTGAGTAAATTATTGTTAAATATAAGACCAAAAAGACTTATATTATTAGATTCAAATGAGCTTGCTTTATACAATTTAGAACAAGAAATAGATAATACCCATACTACTTCAATTACTTATCTTCTTGGAACAGCCTCTGATAAAGATTATATTGATTTTATTTTTAAAAATTATCAAATTGAAATTGTTATACATGCCGCAGCATATAAACATGTTCCACTAGTTGAAAATAATGTACTCCAATCAATGAAAAATAATATTTTTTCTACAAGATACATTATTGAATCATCAATAAAATATAATATTGAGCGACTAATCCTAATTTCCAGCGATAAAGCTGTTAGACCAAGAAATATAATGGGTGTAACTAAAAGAATATCTGAACTTTATCTTAGGCTATATCATTTAGATACTATTACAAAAGCTTCGATAGTAAGGTTTGGAAATGTACTTGGTTCATCTGGGTCAGTAGTACCTCTTTTCCAAAAACAAATTTTATCGGGTGGTCCAATTACGATAACTGATCCAAATATGACTAGATTCTTTATGTCAATTGAGGAGGCATGTAATCTTACCTTACTTGCTGGTAAGTTTGCTAAAAATACTGAGACGTATGTATTAGATATGGGAAAAGAAATAAAAATTATCGATTTGGCAAAAAAAATGATCAATCTAGCTGGTCTTAAATTAAAAGATAATAAAAACCCTAATGGCGACATTGAAATTTCGTTCATAAACAAAAGACCAGGTGAAAAATTATTTGAAGAGCTTCTAAAAGATTATAAAACAAAGCCCACAGATCATCCTAAAGTTTTTATTTCAGATGAGGAAATAAATGATTACAATAATTTGCAAGCTTGCCTGCAAGATATAGAGGTGATAATAGAAACTAACGACCAAAATTCACTTGATAAATTTTTAATCAAATATGACAATTTAATTGGATATGAAAAAAATCACTGACACTAAAATTGGAATTATTGGCTTAGGTTATGTTGGTCTGCCGTTAGCTATAGAGTTTGGAAAAAGATATAAAACATTTGGTTTTGATATTAATAAAAAAAGAATTTTAGATTTAAGAAGGTCTAAAGATATAAATTCAGAATTTAATAAAAGAGAAATAATTGCATCTAAAAAATTATTTTTTACTAATGATAGTGATTACTTAAAGGATTGTAATTTTTATGTAGTTACCGTGCCAACACCAATTAAAAAAAACTATGAGCCAGATTTAAGAATGCTTAAATCAGCCTCAAGGCTAATAGGAAAATTGATTAGTAAGAATAATATAGTTGTTTTTGAATCTACAGTCTATCCTGGGGCAACAGAAGAAGTTTGTGTGCCTATAATTGAAATTCAATCAAAGCTAAAAGCTAATAAAGATTTTTTTTATGGCTACAGTCCAGAAAGAATAAATCCAGGAGACAAAAAGAATACATTAAGAAATATAATAAAAATTGTATCTGGTTCTAATAGTATGTCTAAAAAATTTATAAAAAAAATTTATGAATCCATATTAAAGAATAAAACACATTTAGCTAAAGATGTGCGTACAGCAGAAGCTGCAAAGGTAATAGAAAATATTCAAAGGGATGTAAACATAGCTTTGACCAATGAGTTTTCTAATATATTCAATAGACTTGGTATTGATACTCAAGAAGTCTTAAAAGCGGCTTCCACAAAATGGAATTTTATTAAATATAGTCCGGGTATAGTAGGTGGTCATTGTATTGGGGTAGACCCTTATTATTTAGCTCACAAATCTAAGAAAATTCGACACAATCCCAAAATTATACTTTCAGGCAGAAGTACTAATGAAAATATGCCAAAAGAAATCGTAAGAAGGTTAGTAATATTACTAAAAGAAAAAAAAATATTAATAAGTAATGCTAGTACACTAGTTCTTGGTTTTAGCTTCAAAGAAAATTGTTCAGATACGAGAAATACAAAAGTTTTAGATCTAATACTTCTCTTGTTAAAAAAAGAAATGAAAATCGATGTATTTGATCCATTAATTCAAAATTTTGATTTTAAGAAAAAAAATTTATTTTTTAAAAAAAAATTAGTTAAAAAAAAATATGACCTTATTATTCTTGCTGTTCCTCATAGTCAATTTTTGAACTATCCAATAAACAAAATAAAAAAGTTAGGCAAAAAAAATCATATTTTATATGATATTAAGGGCAGCTTAAGTAAAAAATTTGTAGATGGAAGACTATAATAAAAAAATTATAATTTTGAGGGGATAAAAATGTTAAGTAATAAAACAATCTTAGTAACAGGTGGAACAGGATCATTTGGCAAACATTTCATAAAAAATATATTACATAATTATAATCCAAAAAAATTGATTATATACTCAAGAGACGAAATGAAGCAATGGTATATGGCTAAGGAATATATAGATGATAAAAGAATTAGATTTTTTATTGGGGATGTAAGAGATAAAGAGCGGCTTCATAGAGCTTTCCACGGTGTTGATATTGTTGTACATGCCGCAGCACTTAAAATTGTAGATGTAGCTGAATACAATCCTTTTGAATTTGTTAAAACCAATATATTGGGCGCAATGAATATAATAGATGCATCAATTGATCAAAAAATTCAAAAAGTTATTGCTCTTTCAACAGACAAAGCATCGAACCCTATTAATCTTTATGGTGCGACTAAATTAGCATCTGACAAGTTATTTATCTCAGGCAATAATTATACTGGAAGTGATCAAACTAAATTTAGTATTGTAAGATATGGAAATGTAATGGGTTCTCGTGGTTCAGTGATACCTTTTTTTTTAGAACAAGCAAACTCTGGAAAATTGTCAATAACTGATGAGAGAATGACAAGGTTTATGATTGATCTTGATTGTGCAAATGAATTTGTTTTGCAATCCCTCAATAAAATGATAGGTGGCGAAATTTTTATTAAAAAATTACCGAGTATGAGGGTAATTGATATTGCAAATGCAGTAGACGATAAGGCAAAAAAAATAATTGTTGGTATAAGACCAGGGGAAAAAATACATGAACAAATGATCGGCCATGAAGATTCAGAGCATACCTATGAATTAAAAGATAGCTTTATTATTTTACCAAGTACAGTTGATAAAAATAAATTTAATAAGATTATCAAAAACGCTACAAAAGTGAAAAAAAACTTTTCTTATAACTCAGAAAATAATAATAAATGGATGACTACTTCAGATCTAAAGCTATGGATTAAAAAAAATCTACATACCTTGGTTTAATCTCACTGCTTGTTATATAATATTATGGATAATATATATTGTAAGAATATCAGGGGCGTTAACTTATTAGGATATGAAAAATTTCAACAAACTTATCAGCCTAAAATTAACTCATTTGATTTTGATTATATACATAATTATATTTTATCAGAATACAAACATATTTTTTTTAAAAATAAAATTAAAATTTCTGAATCATATTTACTTGGTATAGCTTCAATTAAGATAGTATTATATTTATCAAATTTTATTTTTGACAGTTTATTAATAAAAGAATTGGAAGAAGCAAAAATTAAATTTATTGCAGGAGAAAAAATTAAAAAATTTGATAATTCTGAAATAGATAGTAATTCACAAATTCATAGTCAATTTAATTTTAAGATAAATATAAAAAATAAAATAAAATCATTTATTAAAATAAAATTTAATAATAAAAATTTATTATTTAATGATAAATTTTTATTAAAAGATAAAAAAATAATTTTTATTGGAAAAAAAAATAGCCTTGTATCAGAATATTATTCTAATAAAAAATTAAAAGAGTTTTTATTTAGAAATGATATTTTTCTTAAAAACAATAAAAAAAAATTAACCAACGACTTATTATTAAATTATAAAAAATTATTTAATATTATAAGACAAAAATTTAATGAAATTCCACCTTCACGTTTCGATTATATTTTCAATAAGGTTGAAGGAAATATTTTTGATATATACCAAATAATGATTACGGCATTTGAGTTTTCCAAACATCAAAAGAATCAAATATTGCATATTCATGCTATTGGACATCCAATTAATCGTGCAATTGCAGCTGGATATAGACTTGCAGGAAAAGATGTGGTTTCAACTGTCCATGGCAACATGGAGTTTACCTTAAGAAAAACAATAGAAAGAGTTAATTATGGTGAATTTGGTATTTCATCTAAAATTATTTGTAGTTCAAATCTCGAAGCTAACTTTGCAAAAAAAATTATTGAAGATACAAGGCATATATATTTTCAATCAGATATAATTATTTGCGAACAAAAAATTGTGAAGGATAAAATTGTAAATAAAGCACTCTCATTAAAAAAAAATAATCATAAAAATGTAATGATAATTGGTTTTCCTCATAAGATTTCCTTCTCACCTGGTCAACCAGATCTTAATTGGAGAGACAGAATAAAATTTGAGATTAGCCTTATTCATAAGATAAAATCTTGTGGATATAATGTAACTTATAAATGTCATCCAGATAGGACTTTAGGGACTGTAGATTTAATGAAAAATATAGCTGATGAAGTTATAACAAAAAAGTTTGAGTTATGCTTTCGGAATTACGAAAATATAATATTTACCTACGCTGCGACTACTGCCTTGGGTTTTGCCTTATCTAAAGATATACCGAGCATATTAATAAACTTTAGCACTAGTGATTTAAATAAGGCAAATATTAAATTAATTGAAAGTAATTGTTCGATAATAAATTTATTTTTTGATAAGAATGGTCATGGCTCACTTGATAAAATTGATTTCGATAAACTTATTCGTGAGACAAAAGAGTTAAGCCAAAAATAATATGTCTATTCCTGAACTATTTATATCAACAAAAAAAAATGAATATGGAAAAGAAAGAATTTATATCAATAAAAAAAATTATAATTGGCCAATTTTAGAAGAAATAAATCATAAATTCCACATTTTTATAATTGGCCATCCTATAATAAAAAATAAAATTAATCCCAGTGAAATTATAAAATATATTAAAAAAAATAATTATTTAGATATAGATTATATTTCAGAAATTGATGGTGAGTTTTTAATAGTATATTTTGATATCATTAATGAGACGGTTCATTTAATAAATGATAGGTTTGCCTCAATTCCAATTTATTACTTTGTTAAAGATAATGATATTTTTATTTCACAATTTTATTATCATTTGGCTAAAAAGATTAAAAAATTGGGTACATTTAAAATTAATAAAACAGCAATCATACAATTTCTAACTCTACAAAGATTATTTGGAGACATTACTTATGATACTTTGTCAAAGTATTTACCAGCTTCAAGCTACTTACAGTTTAAAAATAATAAATTGAGTATAATTCAATATTGGAACCCTACATTTGAAAAGAACAATAACTCGCTTCAAGAAAATGCAATTAAATTGTCTAATTTATTAAGAGAGTCAATCAGGATTAAAACTAGCAATATAAAAAAACCTCCCAATTTATTTCTAAGTGGTGGATTAGACTCAAGATTAATATTCTCTGCTTTTGATAAAAATATTAAGTGTACAACTTTTTCAGAAAAGAAAAACAATGAGACAAAAATTGCATATCAAGTAGCAAATGTAAAAAATTCAAATATTAAACATATAAAAACTGGAAAAGATCCTTTTTCAAAATATTTAGATGATATTATTAAGTTAAATGGAGGTATGTATGTTTTTGATCATTCAATTTTTTATACACTGAGACATAACCTTGGTATAAATAATTCAGTCTTTTTTCATGGGCATGGACTCGATTTTATGCTTCAAGGGAAATATTTGCCACAAAATAGTTCTAAGATATTTAATTATAATTTGTCAAAAAAAACATTAAAAAAAATTAAAGGAGATTTTACAAATTATTTTATAAACAATATACCGTATAGACTAAAAAAAATAAATTTTTTTAAGCTCATTGAACAAAATCAGCAAAAAAATTTATTTAATATATTATATAAATCTATAGATGATGTTTATAAAAAGAGCTTACCATTTTCTAATAATAATCATGATTCTTGGAATTTTATGACCACTCAAAATTTATCTCGTCATTTTTCACACGCGAATCTAATTAGTATGGCTACATTAGGCGAGGTAAGATCTGTAGTATACTATAACAAGATTTTTGATTTTTATCATGCGATACCAGATGAACAAAAACTTAATGGCAATCTTTTTCGTAAAACTCAAAAAATTTTATCAACAGAATTAAGTAAGATTAAATCGGCCAATGATAATATTCCAATAAATTTACCTCCTATTTTAAAAGATATGTACAGAGTTTGGCATAGGTTTTTGTATGTAATTAAATTTAACAAGCAGAAAAGCTTATGGCCATCTTCTAAAGATAGAACTCATCCTAATAGAGATCAAATTTTTTTTGATAGTGATAAGATGATGCAAAAAGCAATTGATCTTAAAAAGTCTAAATTCTTGATTGAACTTAAACTTATTGATATGAATCTACTTTCGAATTTTATTGACCAATGGATTAATAGTCCATCTAAAGGTGGCGGAGCATTAATTAACTTTCTCATTACGCTAAATGAATTTTTTCATCAATTATCTTTTGATAACGATAAGTAGTATTTATTTTTTTAAAAAAAAATATATCTAGATAGCCAAGTAATTTAATTAAAATAATTTTTTAAAATTAGTATATACTTAATAAAATATTAGCATATTATTATTAATTATATGACTACAATTCATTCTGCAATTTTTTCAAATTTAGAATATAATGATTTATTAAATGAGTACAAAGCTCAGGCTGAGTTGTTAGAAAAAATCAAAAGACAAATTGGTCCAAAAGTAGAGATATCATTAAAAAATATAATTGGATTTGAAAAAAATTTACCTAAAAAATTATTAAATAAAATTTATAAAAAAGCTTACCAAATAAATATTAATCACCTTTCTAGTATATTTATTCAATTTCAAACAATTAATAACCTTCCAAGACATGAAACAAATAAAGTCTTAGAAATAGGAAAGGGAAAAGGTATTCTTGGTGCGCTTCTAAAAAACCAAGAGTATGAATACAAATCTTTTGATATAGATACTAATTTAAAGCCAGACTTTATTGGGGATGTAACTAATATGAATGAGATAAAAAATGAAAGCTTTGATTTAGTGTGCGCTTTTCAGGTTTTAGAGCATATGATTTATGAAAAGTTTTTTTTGGCAATTAAGGAAATGAGCAGAATTTCTAAAAATTTTGTCTTTATTAGTATACCATGTGAGTTGAACTCTTTTAATCTTTCAATGAAGCTTAGTCTCAAAGCAAGAATAATTCATAGATTAAGTTGTAATTTCAATTTACTTATAAGATTACCTAATTTTTTTATTAAAGATATTAATATAGAAAAGTTAATTGAGCGTGATGATAAGATTAATCCTCATTATTGGGAAGTAGGTAGACCATCTTATCCAAAGAAAAAAATATTAAAAGTAATTAAAAAAAGTAATTTAGAAATTATTAAATGCTTTCATAATAAACAATTTGCATATCATTGGTTTATTTTATGTAAAAAAGTTAATGCAAAATAATCGATAAATTGTGAATATACTTTTAGTTAGCAGTAAATACCCTCCAGATTATTCTGGTTCAGGAAATCGCATACATAATACATATAAACGCTTGCATGATAAATTTGAGGTAAATTTTTCTGTTATTTGTAGTTCTACTATACATAATTTTAACAAAAAATTTTCTTTTTGTGATGTTGATGTCTATCGAATTTCAAATAAATTTATTATAAAAAATAGTATTTTGCTTAAAATAAAATTATTCGTAGCTTTGATAAGTAGATTAAATTTCTGGATAGAATTTTTATATTTCGGATTTTACTTTGTTAAAATAAAAAAAAAAATTAACCTACTACATGTCATTGGAAAAAATAATGTTACCTCATCAGCCATAATCTATGCCAAACTTTTTAAAGTACCTCTTATAGTAGAGTTGGTTAATTCCACAGAAAATCCATTTTACTATCAACCATTAATCTTTAATTTATTTTATTCCAAAGGATTTCCAAAAAAATCATTAATTATCTGTATTTCAAGACAACTTGAAGAATTATGTAAAAAAAATAATATCTTGAATACTTGGCATAGACCCAATCCTGTAAATGAAAAATTGTTTAATTTAGAATTGTCAGATATTACAAAAGAAGAGTTATTTGACTTTAAAAAAAATGATATAGTTATTTTACATCTTGCAAAATTTATACCACGAAAGAATCAAGTTTTTCTTTTAGAAGTAATGAATCTTTTGCCAAATAATTATAAATTAGTTCTTGCTGGTCCTTATGAAAAAGAGGGTTTATATAAAACAAGAGACAGAAATAATTTTATAAAGTTAAAAGAAATAGAAAAGAAGTATAATTTAGAAAACAGGGTTAAATTCATACCAAATTTTATTGATAACCCAGAAATTTTTATGAAGTGTTGTGATATTTTTTGCCTTCCTTCTTTTGATGAGGGACTTGCAACCCCAGTACTTGAATCTTTGGCATGTGGTAAGCCAGTAATTGCTAGCAAACTAGAAACAGCAGGATATCTAATGTGGATTAAAGAAGGAGTTAATGGTAAACTAATTCCTTTAAATTATGAAAAGTGGGCAAGGGGTATTAATGATATTAAAAATATTTCTAAAAAGGATTTAGTCACTAGCTCAATTAATATTCTGAAGGTAGCTTCTACAGAAGTCATTGATAATCAATATTTAATGAATATTAAAAAACTAATAAATTAGTAATTAATCTAAAAGTCCAATATATTAACTTTTATAAAATTTGTATAATTAATTAAATGAAAATTGCAATGATATCATTCAGTTCATTGCCACTGTCTGTTGGTGGATCACAAATATTTACATTTAACCTAATTAAAAAATTATTAGATAAAAATCATGAAATCGACTTTTATTTACCAAGAAAATATGCGGAACAATTTATAGATGCCAGATTAATCAATCACAAAAATTTTAAAGTTAAGCCAATATTTTACAAAGAAAATTTTTTTATTATTTTTTTTCCATTAATTTTAAAATATGTCATCAGTATAAGGCAATTTTATATAAAATATGATTTATGGCAGGTTATTGGATCTTATCCTGCGGGATATATTACTGCACATTTGAGTAAAAATATACCTGTTGTTCTACGATCTCATGGTGATGATATTCAGAAAGATATCACCCTCAATTATGGCCTTCGATTAAATAGTAAAATAGAAAAAAAAATATCATCAACTATAAAAAATTTTACAGCTTTGGTTGCTTTAACTAGTGCTGTAACAAAAGAGTACTTAGAATTAGGTGCGAATGAAAATAGAATTAAGATAATTCCAAATGGTGTTGATAATAATAGATTTAACTTAAAACGAAATATTGGTAATTTAAATAAAAAAAATCAGATAAAATTATTAACTACTGGAAGGTATCATAAAAAAAAAGGATATGAATACATTGTTCCAGTTTTAAAAATTTTAATAAATAAAGGTTATAATATTGAATGGACTATAATTGGACGGAATACAAGTATATTAAAGAAAAATATTGATGATAATCAATTGCAAAAATATATAAAGTTAGAAGAAACGATTTCAGTTAATTCTGCTAAAAAAAATTTGTCTATTAATTTTCCATCTAAAGAACTAATTGATAAGTATAATAATGCAGATATATATGTTTTCCCATCACTTCTTGAAACATTTGGGATGGTATTAATAGAAGCTATGGCATCTGGATTACCAGTAGTTACAACAAATTGTCCAGGTTGTAATGATGTAGTGACGCACTATGAAGATGGTTTAGTTTCAAATATAAAAGATTCTAAAGATCTTGCCAAAAATATAGAAATCATAATTAACAATGGTGAATTAAGAGGCAAGTTAATTGAGAATGGACTTATTAAGTCTAAAAATCATGATTGGGAAATAATTGCTACAATGTATGAGAATCTTTATCTTAAATTAATAGTTAATAATAAATTAAATTAGTATATTTTTAATCATGTCAATTAAGTATAATAACGATATTCAAATCTTAAGAGGTTATTCAATATTATTAGTATTATTGTTTCACTTAAATATCCCTTTTTTTTCTAATGGATATCTAGGTGTAGATATTTTTTTTGTAATAAGTGGTTTTTTGATGTTTTCATTATACCAAGATGAAAAAATTATTGATTTTTATAGGAAAAGAGCAAATCGAATATTACCAGCGTTTTTTATAGTTATTTTCTTTGTCCTTATTTTTTGCTTATTTATAACTAATTATTTTGATTTTAATGCAGTAATAAAACAGTCCATATTTTCTATTTTTTTAATCCCAAATATTGGCTTTTGGTATGATAGCTCATATTTTGATAAAGATCTTTATAAGCCATTGTTGCATTTATGGTCACTTGGAATTGAAATACAGTTTTACATACTTGTTCCAATTTTATTTTTTCTTCATAAAAAAATTAAATTTTTTTTAATATTTGTATTTCTAATTTCAATTATTTTTTGTCTTCTTATCTTGTATATATCTCCTAAGACATCATTTTTTATTATGCCCTTAAGGCTTTGGGAATTCGTTATAGGAGCATGGGGTGCAATATTAGTAAATTCAAAGAATATCAAAAATCACAACTTTCTAAGCTCACAATTGATGCAAATAATTGGAATAATTTTTTTACTAACTCTAACTTTTATCCCTATAAATCCAAATTCGACCAATTTTCTTGGTCATCCTGGACTAATTGCCTTTATTACATGTATTGTAACTTTATATTTACTTGTATTTAAATTATATGAATTTAATTACACAAAAAGAATTTATTCCCTATTAAGCTGGTTAGGAAAATACTCTTATTCAATTTATTTAGTTCATTTTCCAATTATAGTTTTATTTAATTATAGGCCATTTGAAGGAACAAAATTGGGGTTTGAAAATTTTTATTCACTATTTTTTATACTTTCACTGATTATAGGAAGTGCTTTCTTGTTATATAATTTCATAGAAAAAAAATTTAGAAATGGTGCTAAAAATAATTCTTTAATAATTTATATATCTGTTCCATTAATTGTTCTTAGCTTATTTTTTGTCGATATAAAATCTAGATTTTATGATGATAATGATTTAAATCTTTTTAAGGCTTGGGATGATAAAATATATTATAGGTGTGGCAAGATTAACAGAATAATTAACCCCTTTTCAAAATCATGCAATCTTACAAAAATAACAGATCCACAGAAATCAATATTTTTAGTTGGCAATAGCCATGCTGATTCCATTAAAAAACAATTCATGATTGAATCTTTTAATCAAAATATGAACTTATACTTTATAGTAGAAAATAATCCATTAATGAAAAATGGTTTAACACCAAATGAATTAATAGATGAAGTTATCAAAGTTGGTACAAATTTAGTTTTTCTACATTATTCTTCAGGAAAACCTAAAATCGATATATTGAAGAAATTTTTAAGATTAGCTGAAGAAAATAATATTAATATTAGATATATTATGCCAGTTCCAACATATGAAAAGCATATACCAAAATTTTTATTGAGCTTACAAACAAATAAAATTGGCTTTAAAAAAATATCACTACAAAGTAAAGATGATTATTTAGTCAAAAATGCTAGTTATTATAACAAAATATTAAATATTCCATCACCTAATTTCAAAATTATTAATGTCGTTGATTACTTCTGTGATACTGATTGTAAAATAGTGTCAGATAAAGGAATGCCACTATACTTTGATAAAAGTCATTTAACTTTAACAGGTTCAAAGATACTTAAAGATGTTATAAAAGAAGAAATATTATCTGGACACTAGTAATGAATAATTTATTTCTTTATTTTAAATTTTTTTCAAAAAAATTAGGTTCAAAATTATTTTTATTATTTATCTTAGCTTTTTTCGCTTCTTTATTAGAGGTTGTTGGTGTTTCATTTTTTATACCTATACTTTCAGGTTTAGAATCTGATACTCAGATAAATTACTATTTATCAAAACTATTTAGTTATTTTGATATTAACTACTCATTAAATAATATTTTAATTACAATAGTTTTATGCATATCTTTAAGATCATTGCTTTTAATAACTGAAGGAATTTTAAGAGGTCGTATTCTAGCAAATTTATTAATAAATTTAAGAAATGAAGTATCTACAAGGCTATTTAAACTAAAATACTTAGATTTTATTAATTATTCTTCAGGGTTTTTAAATAACGCCGTTATTACTGAAATTCAAAAATTAGTTTTCTCACTTAAAATGCTTATTTCTCTAGTGATCTTATTTATTTTTTCAATTTCATATATTATATTACCTATTTTTATTGAGCCTTTAATTGTGGTTGTTCCTATAGGTTTTGTTATATTAATATATCCATTTATCATAAAACTAAATAATCAAACTAAAAGCATTTCTAGTGAAGCAACCAGACTGTCTGGTAAAGTTCAGTCAATATTATTAGAATCATTGAGAAGTTTTAAGTATTTAAAATCCACAAGAAATAATAAAAAAATAAATCTTAAATTAAAATCTCTAAATAAAGAATTAGGTGACAAACAGTATGCTGAAAGTTTCTTACAGAGTATGTCAAATTTTATATTTGAGCCACTTTTAGTTTTAATCGTAGCTACATGTATTTATTTTATTGTAACTGTAAAAGGGCAAAACGTTTCAGAAATTATTATTCTGATTGCAATGGTTATAAATTCGCTAAGAAAATTATTAGGAATGCAACAAAATACGCGAAAAATGCTTAACTCATGGGGTAGCATTAATATTGTTGATAAACTTTTTGAAGAATTGAATGTTAAACAAGAAATTTTGATAAATAATCATTCAACAAATAACAGCATAAAAGAAAATATTTCATTTCAAAATGTAAGCTTCTATTATGAAGAAGGTAATAATATACTTAAAAATATCAGCTTTAATATAAAACAAGGTTCATCAGTAGCTTTTGTTGGTGAATCTGGCTCTGGTAAATCAACAATAGCCAATTTAATAATTGGGCTCCTTCACCAAACTGACGGAATAATTTATTATGGAGATCAAAAAAATACTGAATTTAACCTAAATGAATTTAGATCTTCTGTTGGCTACATTACGCAAGAGAATGTAATATTTAATGATACTATTAAAAATAATATTACTTTATGGAATGATATAAACCATTTATCAAATCAAAAATTGATTGAAGCCAGTAAGAATGCAAATATTTACGAATTTATTGATTCACTTCCCAAAAAATTTGATACTGTTCTAGGTGAATCAGGTTTAAATATATCTGGTGGACAAAGACAAAGAATATGTATTGCAAGAGAATTTTTTCGAAATAACAAACTAATTATTTTTGATGAAGCAACGAGTTCATTAGATAATAATAATGAAAAAATAATCCAAGAAAGTATTACTCTTAATGGAAAAAATAAGACTATTGTAATAATTGCACATAGATTATCCTCGGTCAAAGATTGCGATGAAATCTTTCTAATAAGAAAAGGAGAAATTGTAGAGAAAGGTAATTTTAAAGATTTAATTAATTCTAAAGGATATTTTTATCAAATGTATAAACTTCAAGAGGAACAAAAATCATAAGATGGGTATAAACTATGAAAGAGCTAAAATGATATTAGGCTCCAATAAAAAAAATGCTTTTAATGAAATCATTTCTCTTGGGCATCAGAAAGTTAATATTACTTTTTCAGAGTTAAAATCATTAAATAATGAATTTAATCTTGATATTGATTTAAAAAAAATAAAAAAAATAAAATTTCGTGAATATGCTACCGATTTCTTTTCTATTTTTTTAAATTCAAGAAAATATGATATTATTGACTATTCAGATTATGAAGGTGCTAACATAATCCAGGATTTAAATTTTCCTATAAGTAAGGATATGTATGAAAAATATGATGCTGTAATTGATGGGGGCACCTTAGAACATATTTTCAATTTTCCAGTTGCGATAGATAATTGTATGAAGCTAGTAAAAAAAGGTGGCAGTATTTTTATTTTTAGTATGGCAAATAATCACTGTGGACATGGATTTTATCAGTTTAGTCCTGAACTATTTTTTAGAATTTTTGATACATGCAATGGATTTGAAATACAAAAAGTAATTTTAACAGAGCAAAAATACCCTGGTGCCGAGCTAAGCCCCAAAAGAACTTGTTATGAAGTTATTGATCCTAAAGAATTTAGTAAACGTATAAATATTGTAAACTCTAAACCACTGGGCATAATGGTACATGCCGTTAAAGTTGAAACAATATCAATTTTTACCCATATTCCACAGCAAAGTGACTATACAAAAGCCTGGAAAAAAACTAAAGCTGAACTACCTATTGATGGTAAATATAATTTGAAATCATTTTTAATAAAGATTATTAATCTACTTCCATTTAAAATAAGAAATAGTGTGTACGGTTTTCATGAGTTAAGAAACTCAAGACTAAGAAATAAGAAACCTTTTAAAAAATGGAATTAACTAGCAAGTTAATTTTTCGATTATGACTAATCTTATGCTTAATAATTTAAGTACTATTATTTTGATACTATTTATTTTTTCATTTTTATATACTTCATTTAGACAAAAAGTTCAAAATTTTGAAATAGTAATTATTTCTTTTGGTTTAGTTTTTGCCTATCTGTATAGAGTCGTAAGAGTTACTTCTAGTGAATCTTTCATTTGGATTATAATATTTCCTATTATTGCTTTTTTATATCTCATTTTAAAGGGTGCAAGGGGGAAAATTAGTGACTTAAATTCTATTGATATTTTAATGACTATTTTTTTAATTTATGGGTTACTCACAACCTTTCTCAATATAGTAATTAAGCAAAATATTTTCTTATCATTTACTAAATTCTCTCATTTTTATTTGCCCATTTTTTTTTATTTTCTCACTAGGATTTATTTATCAAGAAATAAAATAAATATTAATTTAATTATAAAAGTTATTTATTTTTTATCTGGTATAATAATTCTAGAAACATTAATAGAATATTATTTTATTGTTATTATCGGAAATCCAGATGCCATAGCATGGAATTCAAAATTTATTTTAAGTATTGCTGATAACTATAATAAACCTTTAGATGAGCTATATAGTGATCCTAAAATTAATTTTTTAACCATAGGAATATTTGGCCACATCAAAGTAATATCAATGGCAATTGCAAGTCTTTCTTTTTTTTACTGGGGAGTTGTTTTTGCAAAAATTAAAAATAAGCCAAATGGCCAAGCAAGAATTATTTATGATAAATTTAAATTTGTTAATTATTTTTTTATTATTAGCTCATTATCATTAATTATTTTATCTAGAAACACTTCGGTAATAATAACTTTTTTTGTCATAGTATTAATATTATTGAGTTTCAATATAAGCTTAAGATCTTTTTTAATTACTTCTCTTATAATAATTTTCTTATTTTATTTTTTTGGTAATCTATTATTAATCCAATATGAAATAAAATTTAAACCTGATATATATGGTTATAGTGCATTAAATACGATTTTTGACTTAAATACTTTATTTTATGAATATAAAATAAATTTTTTCAATTCAATTTTGGGAAACTATGTATTAACTAACAGTACAATGCGAGGTGGGTCGCTAACAGAACTTAGGTTATTGATGTATCCAGTATATTATGGATGGTTATGGACTTTAGTTGTCCTAACTATTATGACTAAACTAATACTGTATAGCAGGTATATTATATTGAAAAGCTTTGATAGAAATTACAGTATTATTGGATATGGGTTACTTGGATATTTTTTATTTGTAATATTAGATATACACTATCCTTCGTTTGACAGGCATGGTCCTTATGAAACATTTTTTATTATGGCGGCTCTAGCTGTTAACATAAGAAATTATATTCTAATAAATAACGTAACTAAATAATGGAAAAAATTCTAAACATTGGTATGTGGTTCCCAAGAGCTGAAAGAGGACTCTTTCTTGCTAAAGAATTAAAAAAATTGGGGCATAAAGTTACAATATATCACAATAATCCAATTAGAAGCAGTGAGATCAAAACCGTTAAAATTAAATATAGTTTTACTTTAGGATTAATTAAATTATTTGCTACTAATCATCAGATATATTATACGTCATCATCTTTTACTCCTGTTTTACAATTAGCTATTTTTAATCTTATAAAAAGAAAACCTTATATTTATGTGTTAAATTCGCCAATCTGGAGACATTGGATTGATGTAACAGGATTAATAAGAAAAGTTTCTTTACCACTTTACCCAATCCTATTGCATTTTATAATTAGACAATCATCTTTTACAATTGCAAACTCTAAATATGTAGCTGATTTATTGCATAAGAAATATTCTTATAAAAATAAGTTTATGTATATCTATAATGGAATTAACTATAAGAAATTTGAAATCAAAAAACAGTATAATTTTAACTATGACTCACCCAAATTACTTACTGTAACAACAATTAATCTTAAAGATAAATATAATGGATTAATTTTTGTTATCAATAGCTACAATAATATTATAAAGAAAATTCCAGAAGCATCTTTAACGGTGGCTATAAAATTTTCTAGAGAAAAATATTATAAATTATTATTACAATACATTAAAGAAATTGGATTATCAAACAAAGTAAAGATTATCAAAAACAGTCAAAGAATTGAAGACCTTTTTATATCTTCTGATATACTTTTATATGCTACTCCAAGTAATTCAACAGATAGTTTGCCAAGAATTTTAATTGAAGCAGAAATTTCAAAAATACCTATTATTTCGACAAACACTATGGGATGCCCTGAGGTAGTGAATAGCAAAAATTTATTAGTAGAATATGATATTAAAAAATTTTGTAATTCCATCTTAAACTTAATTAATAACTACAACCATTTTATTCTATCGAATAAAGATAACAATGAGGTAAGAGATAAATTTTCATGGCATCAAATGGGTATTAAATATGAAAAAATTATGACTAATATACTAAAAAATAATTAAAATATCTTTATGGAAGAAAAATATAATTATAAAATTTGTAGAGTAGCCATATCATACCCAACATCTGAATTGCCAGGAGCAGGTCTTGTTAATTACTACTTAACAAAAAATATTAAATTAAAAACCCTATATTTAACCATTAAAAGAAAAGGTATCCCAAAAGAAATAGACTCAAATAATTTAACAATCAAATTTTTTAATATAGCTAATAAATCTTCTTCAATCTTCTTTAGTAAAAAAATTGAAAAAAAAATAAGTTTCTTTTCAAAGATTTATATTTATCTTGTTATATTGAAGAAAGGTAAAGGGTTGAATTTTTTTTTTAGATCAATTATTCCAATTTTAAAATTTAACCCAGACTTAATTGCTTGTCATTCAATCTTAACAATAATGCAAGGCGTTTTTTTTAAAATATTATTTAGAAAAAAATTTGTTCTTCATCTTCATAATATGTCTGATGCAAATGCTATTAATAACCTTTATATATTAAGATTTTTTGTAGCAATGAGTGATAGGATATATTGTGTCTCTAAACCAATGACAGAAATCCTACAAAACAAATTGCCTGCAAAAAAGATTATTTTAACTTCAACTGGAGTTGACCCAAAAATTTTTTTTAATCAAAATATATTAAGAAAAAAACAAATACTTATGGTTGGTCGTATTCATTGGAATAAAGGATACAAATACATGCTTCAAGCTATGAAGAAATTAGTTAAAAAGTTTCCTGATTATAATCTTTTAATTATAGGTGATGGCGAAGAAGTTTCAGCACTCATAAACCTTGTAGACAACCTTGGTTTAAAAAATTATGTGACTATTAAGTCGAAAGCTAGCCACTCAGAACTTGTAACTTTTTACAATGAGTCAAAATTATTTGTAATGTCGTCTCTATATGAGGGATTACCAAAAGTTCTTTTAGAGTCTTTTGCATGTGGTTTACCTGCTGTAATAACCGATCAATGTAATGCTGAGAAAATAAGCGAAAATAGAGCTGAAATTGTTAAAACAAAATCTTCAGATGACTTATTTATGTCGATATCTAGACTAATTAGTGATAAATCAAGATGGCAAAAATATTCAAATAATTGCGTGTCAATAATAGAAACTCATAATTGGGATATAATTTCTAAAAGTATTAATAATGACTATGATACAATAATGAAATAAATAATTTATTATGAAAAAAAAGACTAAAAAAATACATAGGATAAATTCTTGGCCGCATTATAGTAAGGAAGAGTCCAATGCTATAAGTAGAGTACTGTTATCAAATAAAGTAAATTATTGGACAGGCGAAGAGGGGAAAAAATTTGAGAAAAATTTTTGTCAATTCAACAAATCAAAGTACGCTCTTACTATTGCCAATGGAACTTTAGCTTTGGAGGTTGCACTAAAAATCCTAGAGATAAAGAAAAATGATGAAGTTATTGTTACGCCTCGCAGTTTCATTGCAAGTGCTTTCTGTATTCTCAGTGTTAACGCTAAACCTGTTTTTGCTGATGTAAATAGAATTAGTGGTAATATTTGTCCTGAGGATTTAGAAAAAAAAATAACAAAAAAAACTAAAGCAATAATATGTGTTCATTTAGCTGGATGGCCATGTGAAATGGATAAGATAAATAGGATTGCGAAAAAATTTAATTTATTTGTTATTGAGGATTGCTCACAAGCTCATGGAACAACTTATAAGGGAATTAATGTAGGAAATTTTGGAATTATAAGCACATGGTCATTTTGTCAGGATAAAATAATTACAACAGGTGGTGAAGGAGGTCTCATTACTACAAATAATTCTAAAATATATAATTCTATTAAGTCATATCGAGATCATGGCAAAAACTTTAATCTACTTAACAAGAAAAAAATGCCCATTAATTCGTATAAATGGATACATGATAATTATGGTAGTAACCTTAGAATGACAGAAATGCAATCGTCAATAGGAAACATTCAAATTAAAAAACTAGATTTGTGGAATAAAAAAAGAAAAAAAAATGCACATAAAATTTTAGATACTTTAAATAAGTTTGATACAATTATTAGGGTTGAATATCCAAATAAAGATATCAATCATGCTTGGTACAGATGCTATGCATATGTCAAGCCTGAAAATCTAAGAAATGGATGGAGTAGAGATAAAATCATTAATGAAATCAATAATTTTGGCATTCCTTGTTTTTCAGGTTCGTGTCCTGAAATTTACAAAGAAAAAGCAATATATAGATATTTAAATAAAAAAATACTTAAACTATCAAATGCTAAAGAATTGGGATTAACCTCTATAGCTTTTCTAACTCACCCAACTTTAACTAATTTAGATATTGATAATATGTGCAATGTTATAACAAAGATACTAGCTAAAGCTTCAAGGTAGCTTATAATATTATTTACCAATCTAAAAAAAATAAAAATATATAATAACCGAAAAAATATTTAAATGTGTGGAATTGTTGGGTTTACAAATAACAAATTAACTTCAATCGATAGTAAAAACTTAATTAATGAGATGGCATTAAGTCTTCAGCATAGAGGACCTGATGACCAAGGTTATTGGGTACATAATAACAACCTATTATCATTTGGTCACAGAAGACTATCAATATTTGATCTATCTAGGCTAGGTAAACAACCAATGGTTTCTAAATCAAACAGATATATTATTTCATATAATGGTGAAATATATAATTTTAAGGAAATAAAAAAAGAATTAATTGAAAAAGGGCATAGCTTTATTAGCTCTTCTGATACCGAGGTATTGCTAAGTAGCATTGAAGAGTGGGGGGTAAAAAATGCATTAAAAAAATTTATTGGCATGTTTGCTTTTTCATTATGGGATGAAAAAAAACAAATATTATCATTAGTTAGAGATAGATTTGGCGAAAAACCTCTATATTATGGATGGCAAGGTAATATTTTCTTATTTGCATCAGAATTAAAAGCATTGAAAAAACATCATGCATGGAGTGGTGATATTGACCAAAGTTCTCTTGGTTATTTTGTTAAGTTTGGATATGTTCCAACTCCATTATCTATTTATGAGAATATTAATAAGTTAAATCCTGGATGTATTTTTCAATTACAACATAAAAATGATAAATGGGTTTCGCTTGGTGAAGAAGTGTGGTGGGACAGAAAAAATAGTTTTACTTCTAGCAAATATGACTCTAATGAAATTGAATTTAAAGTTGAAAATCTATTAAATGATTCAATTAATATTCAGAGTCTAGCAGATGTTTCTGTGGGATCTTTTCTTTCTGGAGGAATTGATTCATCTTTGATAACCGCTCTCATGCAATCCAATTCAACAAAAAAAATTAAAACATTTACAATAGGATTTAGAGAGGCTGACTATGACGAGTCTTCCTATGCATCAAAAGTTGCAAATTATCTAGGCACAGATCATCATGAATATTCTGTATCTCCTTCTGATGCGCTGGAATTAATACCATCTCTTCCAAAAATTTATGATGAGCCATTTGCTGATTCATCTCAAATACCAACATTACTTTTAAGCCGCTTTACCAAAACTCATGTATCAGTAGCCCTATCTGGAGATGGGGGAGATGAGATTTTTTCAGGATATAATCGATATATGTGGGCACCAAAATTTTATAATCTATCAAATAAGTTTCCAATAATCTTAAAGAATTTATTAAGCTATAGCTCTGGCAAATTATCTGTCGCTCAAGTAAGTCTTTTTTATAGATTAGTAGAAAATTTTATACCTTCAAAATATAGAGTAGTCGGGCCAGTAGAAAAATTTCAAAAAATCAGGAAAATCATCTCTAAAGAAAACGAATTTGAGATATATGATACGCTTTCAAGTATTTGGTCTGATGATAATCCTGTAAACTCATTTACTGATGTTACTTATCTAAATAGAAAGTCCTATTTTGACTCATGTGGGAATTCATTTGTAAAAAAAATGATGAAAGCAGATATTTCATCATTTTTACTTGATGATATTTTGGTAAAAGTTGATAGGGCTGCCATGTCACATAGCTTAGAAACAAGAATGCCTTTTTTAGACCATAGAATCTATGAATATACAAATGAAATTCCAATTGAAATGCACGCTAATAATGGAAAAAGTAAAATGCTATTGAGAAATATTCTAAAAAAGTATCTTCCTTCGAATTTAATTGATAGGCCAAAAGCAGGATTTGGAGTTCCAATAAGTAGCTGGCTTAGGGGGTCTTTAAAGAATTGGACCTATGATAGTTTAAATTTCAATAAAATTAAAAATGAAGGATTTTTAGATCCAAATATTATTACAGAATATGTAAAACAACATATGAATAAAGAATACAATAGACAACATGAATTGTGGAATATTTTGATGTGGCAAAACTGGTTTGATAATGAAAAATAATAGAATTGTTATTATAGGGAGCACTGTAAAATCAATATTAAATTTTCGTAGCAGCCTTATCACTGAGTTAAAGAAAAGAGGTTTTGATGTTTTTGTTATTTGCAACGAAGCTAGTGAAAATGAAATAAAAGATTTAGATAGTCTAAGTATAAAATATTACTTCTATAACATAGTAAATAATAGAATAAGTATTTTATCAGATTTGATAGCTATATTTAGAATAAGTCAATTTATTAAAATTATAAAACCAAATTTAGTACTTGCTTATTATGTAAAGCCAATGATTTACTCTGGATTGATAACCCTGATATACAAAATAAAATTTATTCCATTGATTACAGGACTAACATATGTCTTTTATGAAGGGAATTTCTTTAGATATATAGTAAGAAATATTTTAATAACTTTTTATAAATTATTCTTTAATCATGCAGTAGCTATTATTTTTCAGAATAAAGATGATCTAAAATATTTTAAAAATAAAAAAATTGCTGCACGTTGTGAAAAAATTATCATTGAAGGTTCTGGTGTCAATACTCATCATTTTAATTATGAGCCAATTATGCCTCTTCCAGTAAAATTTATTTTAGTGGCAAGAATGTTATACGAGAAAGGCATTATTGAATATCTTGAGTCAGCAAGATTAATTAAACAAGAATATCCACAAGCAGAATTTCAATTAGTTGGTGGATTAGACACTTCTTATGATGCAATTAAATATGATGTAATAAAAAAATATGCAAAAAATGATATTGTTAAATACCTTGGCTATCAAAAAAACGTTAAAAATCTTTTAAAAAAATCACACATTTTTGTATTGCCATCTTATCACGAAGGTATGCCTCGCTCTGTATTAGAAGCAATGTCTATTGGTAGACCAATTATTACCAATGACGTACCAGGTTGTAGAGAAACAGTCATTAACAATAAAAATGGCTTTTTAGTTGAGAAAAAAAATATAGCTAAGCTGACACAAAAAATGAAGTGGTTTATTGTTAACCACAATAAGATAAATGAAATGGGATTAGAAAGTCGAAAAATTGTTTTAGAGAGATTTGATGATAAAATAATTAATACTAAGTTTATAGAAGTGTTTATGAGAGTTTAGCATCATCATTTTCAAGATTAAAATTAACATCTTTGTGTTTTATTATCATAGCCCAAAAAGAATTTAAAGAAAATGAATTATTGTTGAGGTCAGATAATACAGCTCTTTGATTTATTTTGTTATATTTATTTTTATCATTTATAGTCGAAGTTATATTATGTTTTTGCTTCTTTATTAGATATGAAATAATTTTTCTGTAGTATGAGGTTATTGTTATAGTGAATAAATGCACAATAAATCCTTTATAACCTCCAATTGGAATAACAAATATCTCCACATCATCACTTATCATTTTTATTTTATTTGATATATTTGATATATTTCGCAGAGAGTACTGTCTCCATCCATGCCAAAGATACAAATAAAGAGATGGAGCGGATGGGACCATATGAATTTGTAAAAATCTTTTATTTAACTTGATTAAATTTCGAGTTACTTCCTCTATAACAAGTCGGTCATCTTTTATATGTTCAAGCGATGATTGGCTTATTATAAAATTTATATTTTTGTTAATATACTTAGAAATATTCTTTGCGTCATCTAAATAATGATGGAATTCTAAAGGATAATCATTATGCTTATAGATATCTATTCCAGCATAACTACCAAAAGAATTACCAGACAGATTTTTCATTAAATTGCCATATTCTCCATTACCAGAGCCTATATCAAAAAAATTAAGCTCTTCACCAATAGATTTACTTATTTTCTCATAATCGACTGATTTCCAAAAAGTATTACATGCAATTCTTGATGGAGAGCCAGTACAAGTTTGGATTTTATTAAAGTTTAGTCTTGGCTTTTTTAAAGTAATACTTAATTTTCTCTCCATGAAATGATTTTTTATACATTGAGGAAAATACCAGAATCTTTCAAACAAACTTAATATATTGTCTCCATTAATCATATATTTATACTAAAGTAATAATTAATACTGTTATTATAGTAAAGTGATATAGTATGACTCATAATATTTAAGATAGTATTACAAATAAATTTTAATAAGTGAAAAAAAACATATCATTAAAGCAAATAAAGAAGCAAACATATTCAGAACAGAGAAAAGATTTTGATTTTGAAGTTAGTTTTTGGGTTTATTATGTAACAAGGCCTCTGTCATTCTTTTTAACTAGTTTTTTATTAAAAACTAGTGTAACTGCCAATTCTGTAACAATCTTCAGCCTATTTATATGTATATTATCATGCTTTTATTTATGTATTGGCACTTATCAGTCATTTATCCTTGGGGCATTATTCTATAATTTTTTTTTAATACTCGATAGTGTTGATGGAAATATAGCAAGATATAAGAATCAATCCTCTAATCAAGGTACGTTACTTGATGCGCTAGTTGGGGATATGATTAATGTATTAATTTTACCGTCTATTTGTGTAGGCCTAATTAATAGTAATAAACTAAACATTATTATTGAGAATAGTGAAATAAATGTGGAAATTATTTTTATTTTAATTCTTGTTTCAACAATAGCTAATTTGTTTACAACTTTATTTTTCCAAAGGGTAAAAATAATATTCAATACTACATCAAAAAAGGCAAATACTTTATTTAAAGAAAGAAATTTTTTTAAAAAAATTATTACTTACTCTATCAGGAATGCATTTGGATTCTCTTTTATTGCTCCATCATTGTTAGTTTTCACAATCTTAAATTTAACTGAATATTTATTGTTTTATCTATTTGCAATAAATATTTTAATATTTATTGCTGTACTTATGTATGCAATTTATTTAATTTTTTATTCCAAATAATCTTTGGTTATGAATAATATTAGGTCAATTTATAATATCTTTTATACCATTTTATAAATTCATCTATTCCAATATCGATGCTAGTTGAAGGTGAAAATCCAGTTAGATTATATAAAAGCTTTGTATCACTATGTGTTTTTGGAACATCACCTAGTTGCATGTCCATTAAATTAATAACTGCTTTTTTTTTAATATTATTTTCTATTGACTTAATAAAATCAATCAATTTAATTTTTTTAGAATTTCCAATATTAACAACTCTATAGTTAGCATCTTTACTCATACTATCATTTTTTATTATCTTTTTTGAATTTTTATTTGGAGCTTTATTAATTAGTAATGTTATAGATTTAACAATATCATCGACATAAGTAAAATCTCTTATCATCATTCCATGGTTAAAAACATCAATTGGTCTTTCTTGAATAATATTCTTTGTAAATTTAAATAGTGCCATATCAGGTCTACCCCATGGCCCATATACAGTAAAAAATCTCAACATAGTGATTGGAATTCCAAATGTATATGAGTAAGAATGAGCTAAGTTTTCAGTAGATTTTTTTGTTGCAGCATATATAGATAATTGATTGTCAGTTTTTTGTATTTCACTAAATGGAAATTTAGTATTTGATCCATAAATGGAAGAAGTTGATGCCATCAAAAGATGCTTAATATTTTCTGACTTTAAGATATCTAGTAAGTTAAATGTTCCAATAATATTTGAGTCAATGTAAGATTTAGGATTTTCGATACTATATCTTACCCCAGCTTGTGCAGCCAAATGGATAACTATTTCTGGTTTATTTAATTTGATAATTTTTTTTAATTCTTTGGCACTTTCTAGACGCATTTTATAAAAATAAAAATTTTTATTTTTTTTTAAAATATTTAATCTACTATTTTTTAATTTTACATCATAATAGTTTGATATGGAGTCTATGCCTATTACAGTATTCTTCGTATCCAAAAGAAATTTAGATAAATGAAAACCTATAAATCCCGCTGATCCAGTAATTAAAATTTTTTTCATAAAATATTATATTTACATTTTTATCTTTGGATTATACTTAATAATTATCATTTTAATCAAGATTATTTAAATAGATATAGCAAAGAATTTATGATAATAACATATCTCAGTAATCAAAAATACATTATTAAAAAAATAATTTCCTACTGATCATAAAAAACATGAAACGCTTATTTGACATAGTAATATCTTTATTAGCACTTTTATTTTTTTCACCAATTTTTGTCGTCGCAACAATTTTAATCAAAATTACTTTAGGAAGTCCAATTTTTTACATTCAAAAACGACCTGGCCTAAATTGTAAGTTATTTAAATTGATTAAGTTTAGAACAATGAAAAAATCAGAATTAAATTATATAGATTCAGAAAATGATTTAAAAAGAATTACAAAATTAGGAAAATTTCTAAGAAATACTAGCATTGATGAATTACCTGAATTAATTAATGTTTTTTTTGGGTCAATGTCTATTGTTGGACCACGCCCATTATTAGAAGAATATCTTGGCTTTTATAGCAATGAACAAATGAGACGTCATACAGTTAAACCCGGAATTACTGGATGGGCACAAATAAATGGAAGAAATAAATTATCTTGGGATCAAAGGTTTATTTTAGATAATTGGTATGTTGATAATCATAATTTATTTATAGATATAAAAATTATTTTAACTACAGTAATTCATATAATAAAAAGAAAAAATATTAATGAGTCAAGTCAGATTACTAAAAGTAAATTTAAGGGAAATAATTAATAAAAATTAATTATGATTACTTTTTCAAATCACAAATACATCAAATTTGTTTATAAGAAAATAAATATTCTTATGAATTCATACTTGCATGTAATAACCTTTAATAATGAATTAAAAAGTTGTTGGTATTTTAGCTATGGAAATTAAAAGTAAATAAGCCTCTTTATATGTGGAAAATAAAAAGATCTAAAGTACATGGGACTGGTATTTTCGCTGCGGAAAATATTAAAAAAAATGTTCGAGTTATTCAATATATTGGAATAAAGGTCAGTAAAAAAGAAGGTGATAAAAGATCAGCCAAAAGAATAAAAAATTATCTTCACTCTGAGTCAACTGGGTCAGTATATATTTTTGAATTAAATAAGAATTTTGATATTGATGGATCTGTTGCACGAAATCATGCGAGATTTATAAATCATTCTTGTAACCCTAATTGTGAAGTTAATATTATAAAAAATGAAATATGGATAAATTCAATAAAACCAATAAAAAAAGGGGAAGAGTTAAATTATGATTATGGCTATGCTTTTGACGCAGATGATTTTTCAGACCATATTTGTAATTGCAAGTCAAAAAAATGTATTGGCTATATTATATCTCAAGATGATTGGCCTAAGTATAAGGATTACTTAAAAAAATTAAAAAAACAGAAAAAATTTTAATTCAAGATTATCTATTTAAGAATGTTAATCTTCCAAAGTTTATGAAAAACTTCTTTTTATTCACTTGTATAAATTTTTTTGAATGAATGTTTAGTATGATTTTTTTCAGCAATATCAATTTGACTCTGACGAGTCGCAGATGACTGCATCTTTGTTTTTGTTTTTGTTTTTATACAGTACTTACAAGAAATACCCTTTTTATATGATTTAAGTTCCATATCATTCATAGTAATAGGGTGCCTACAACCATAACACTGCTCATAAGAACCTTTATCTAATTTATTGTTAATCGAAACCCTGTTGTCAAAAACAAAACATTCACCTTCCCAAGATGTATTTTTTTTATTTTTATTTATTTCTAAATAATTCAATATTCCGCCATCAAGTTGTGATACATCTTTATAACCATTTTTTAGCAAGTAAGATGAAGCCTTCTCGCATCGAATACCTCCGGTACAAAACATAGCAATTGGTTGATCTTTTTTTAAATTTAATTTTTTAATAAATTTTGGAAATTCTCTAAAAGACTTAGTCTTTGGATTTACAGCATTATTAAAAGATCCTATGCTTACTTCATAATCATTTCTGGTATCAATAATTATATGTTTTTTATTGTTAATGATTTTGTCCCATTTTATAGGATTAACATGTTTACCAGTAAGCCTCTCAGGTTTTATTGATTTATCACCTATTGTGACAATTTCTTTTTTTAGACGAATCTTTAGCCTATAAAAAGGTATAAATTCATTTTGTGAAATCTTAATTGATAATTTTCTTATTTTTAAAACTTTCTTAATAAGGCGTATAAATTCACTTAAATCTTTTTTTGTTCCAGAAACTGTTCCATTAATTCCTTCGTTAGATAATAAAACAGTTCCAAGAATTAATTTATTTTTTAAATATTTATCTAATTTTATCTTTATGGATTTTATACCTATAAAACTTTTAAATCTATAAAACGTATATATATATATTTGATCTTTAATCATATTAATATTCTACTGGAATTGGATCCAGTGATCTCCATAAATACCAAGTTGCTACTGATCTATAAGGCTTCCATCTATCACCTATTTTAATTATTTTCTCTCTTTCTGTTGGGTATGAAAGTTTATATAATTTACATAGACCTTTGATCATACCTATATCATCGAGTGGAAAAATATC